>Ga0206883_1006_pt1 | contig 61327 bp, 61 predicted proteins | sample Alteio_BWOrgCont_2_FD_152910 | JGI IMG/M metagenome (GOLD analysis project Ga0206883, IMG submission 152910) | Enriched cells from forest soil in Barre Woods Harvard Forest LTER site, Petersham, Massachusetts, United States -... | ecosystem: Environmental > Terrestrial > Soil > Temperate forest > O... | reverse complement strand
TCCGGAGATTCCCAATTATGGCCGGGCGGGCCAGGGACCTGTGCTCCAGGAAGGCATGGTCTTTGCCATTGAGCCCATGGTCAACATGGGCACGCACCGTACCAAGATCCTTAATGATGGTTGGACGGTCGTGACCGAAGACGGCAAACCGTCAGCCCATTTTGAACATTCAATTGTCATCACGTCCAAAGGACCTTTACCGGCACCCGGCGGTCCCAACAAAACAACTCTCATGCACGTCTTCCCCGTAAATGCCCGGATTTCATAAAACCTTCATAATGATGCATCTGCAAATGTGATTCGATCTGTTTCATGGTGTCAAGCATGACACCGACGGTGATCAAAACACCGGTACCGCCGAAGAATGAGGCCACGAGATACGGCACCTTGAATGACGCCATGATGGAATCCGGCATGACCGCGATGATACAAATGAACAAAGCACCGACCAGGGTGATGCGCGTCAACACATAATCCAGGTAATCCGCGGTCTCTTTGCCGGGACGTATGCCCGGCACAAATCCGCCGTGCTTCTTCAGGTTTTCAGCGACATCACCGGGATTAAAAACAATGGCCGTATAAAAATAACAGAAGAATATGATCAATGCCGCGTAAATAACGTAATAGGCCGTGTTACCCCGCTGGACCAAACCGACCACATGCTGCAGCCAGGTGTTCCCGGTGTGCGGCAAGAATGAAGAAATGGTCGCCGGGAACAAAATAATGGACTGGGCAAAGATGATGGCAATGATACCGGCTGTATCCACTTTCAAAGGTATAAATGTTCCCTGGCCCGCGGCTGTTGAGGTGGTCCCGGCCCGGCGTGCGTATTGCACCGGGATACGGCGCTGCCCCTGGGATATCAGGGTAACGGAAATGATGACCGTGATCAAAAAGAACACCATGAAAACAATGGCGATGGGCTGTAATTGGCCTGCCCCGCTTTTAGGGTCCAATAACAGCATCATCTGATGATAGGCGGAAGGGGCCCTGGATAAAATACCCACCGTGATGATGAGTGAGGTGCCGTTACCCACGCCTTTTTCCTGGATACGTTCGCCTAACCACATCAGGAAAATGGTGCCCGCGGTCAAGGTCATCACCGTCGTGAAACGGAAACCCCAACCCGGATCGGAAACAATTTGCATCCCGCCAAAAGTGCTGGGACTTTCAAGCCAAAGAGCGATAAAGAATGCCTGTATCATCGCCAGTCCCACCGTGCCGTAGCGGGTGTACTGGTTGATCTTCTTATACCCCGCCTGGCCCTCTTTGGAAACCTTCTCCAGGGCAGGGATCACCGCCGTCAAAAGCTGCATGATGATGGAGCTGGAAATATATGGCATGACGCCCAAAGAAAGGACCGTCATCTTGCCCAACGCACCACCGGAGAACATGTTCATGATGCCAAACACGTTGCCGCCGCCGTTGGCGCTGCTCATTTTTTGAAAAAATTCGTTTAAAGCCACCCCGTCAATACCCGGGGTCGGGATAAAACAGCCCAGGCGATAAACCGCGAGGATCCCAAGCGTAAAAAGGATTTTTTGACGTAATTCGGGGACTTTGAAACAGTTCGTTAAACCTTTAAAAAATTGAGAGAACATAGGGTATTAGGACGAACTACTGTGAGTGTCGGTTAATCCGACCAAAATCTCAGCAACCCCGCCGGCCTTGGTGATCTTGTCAGAAGCCACCTTTGAAAAACGGTGCGCCTGCACTGTCAATTTCTTGGTAACCTCTCCCACGCTTAATATCTTGATCGGCTGAAGCAAGGACCTGATCAAATGACGGCTTTTTAAAAGCTCAGGGGTGACCGTTGTCCCATTGTCAAAGCAATTAAGGCTTTCACAATTGACCACTTGATATTTGGCAGGCCATTTGCTGTTAAAACCAACCTTTGGTAAACGGCGCAATAATGACATCTGTCCGCCTTCATAGGCCAACATGACACCGCGTCCGGAACGGGAATTCTGACCGGTTTGACCGCGCCCGGAACGTTTGCCGTGCCCTGTGCCGCGTCCACGACCAACGATCTTTTTACGTTTACGTGAGCCCTCAGGGCTTCTCAATTGATGGACTTGCATTTATCTCAACCTCTTTAGGAATTTCTACTGGTTTACGGATAGCTTTCAAGCGTGACAACCCGTCGAAGGTGGCCTTGACCACATTGATGGGATTATTGGAACGGTGACACTTGGTCAGAATATTGGAGATCCCGGCGCCATCACATACGGCACGCACGGCACCTGAAGCAATCACTCCGGTACCTTCGGAAGCGGGCTTGAGCAACACAATGGCAGAACCGCATTGGCCGATGATTTCATGGGTGATCGTCGTACCGCGACGGGGAATAAAGATCATTTGCTTTTTAGCGGCAGCCAGGGCTTTCTTGATACCTGTGGCCACTTCACCTGCTTTACCCAAACCATATCCAACCTTACCCTTGCCGTCGCCGACAACAACTAACGCTGAAAATGCCAGGCGTGTACCGCCCTTGGTGGTCTTGGACACGCGATTGATGGAAACAACTTTTTCGATCAAACCGCTGTCTGTCAAACCAGTGGGTTTCTTGGCAAAAGGTTTACGGTCACCGCCGGGACGCTTGCGTCCGCCACGGCCACCAGGGCCGCCAGGTCCGCCGGCACCAGGTGCTCCGGGAGCATGACCCACGGCAGGAACTTCAGCAGCAGTTTCTTCAGGCACTGCTATCGCTTCACCTTCTTGCAAAAGGATCTGCTCGGCTTGGGCCGGTGTTTTAATATCTAATTCTTTTTCGTCGTTCTTCTTATTATCTTTCATAATGATTAAAACTCCAATCCAGCTTTTCGCGCGGCTTCGGCAAATGCCTTGATACGCCCGTGGTATAAATATCCGCCGCGATCGAACGCGACTTTCTTGATCCCTTTTTTAATAGCTTCCGCTGCCAAAACCTCACCTAAAACGCTTGCAGCACTGACATTACCGCCGGTCTTGGATTTTGCTTTCACATCCTTGGCCAAGGTCGACTTGCCGATCAATACCTTACCCGCTGAATCGTCCACAATTTGGGCCTGGAGATTGTTCAAAGACCGATGCAAGCACAGGCGCGGGCGATCAGGTGTTCCGGCGAGCCCATTGCGGATGCGTTCATGACGATAGATTCTTTGTTGTTCCTTAACATTTAACATAATATTCCCTATTGCTTCGACTAGGCGAAAGCTTTTTGGTTATTTGGTTACTTGTTTACCCTGTTTACGCCTTACTATTTCTCCGACATAGCGGATACCTTTACCCTTGTAGGGCTCTGGTGGTTTAAATCCACGGATCTTGGCTGCAACTAAACCGACTAAAGCCTTATCAACACCTTCGACAGAAATTTCTGTAGGCTTAGCAGCGGTCACTTTAACATCTTTGGGGAATTCATACTCGATCGGATGGGAAAAACCGATATTCATGACCAATTTATTGCCCTGGACAGCAACACGAAAACCAACGCCCTGGACTTCCAGGTCACGCTTATGGCCATTGCTGACGCCGGCGCACATATTCTCGATCAGGCGCTTGGTAGTGCCGTGATTGGACCTGGCCTGCTTGGAATCGCTGAGGCGGTTGACCATGATCTTGTTATCTTTGTTCTCCAAAACCACATCTGCGGGAATGGTCATGGACAATTTGCCCTTGGGGCCTTCCACGTTGACCGCGGTCTTATCAAAAGAGATCTTAACGTTCTTGGGTAGTTCTACCGGTGTTTTTGCAATGCGTGACATATATATCCTTACCAAATATAGCAGAGAACTTCTCCGCCGATTTTTAACTTACGGGCTTGTCTATCTGAGATGAGACCCTTGGAACTGGAAATGACCGCTGTACCCAACCCATTAAGGACTTTAGGTATACGGTCATTGTCTGTATACACGCGCAAACCAGGACGGGAAACACGCTTGATCCCCATGATCAAAGGTTTGCTGTTCTCGTATTTTAGATAGACCTTGATGACCCCCTGCTTATTGTCCTTCAATAAACGGAAATCTTCGATATAACCGTCATCTTTAAAAATAACCATCATGCGCTCCAATAACTTGGAAGCGGGAAACTCGACGGTCTCATGGTGCGCATTGGTGGCATTGCGCAAAATAGTTAATGTATCAGCGATCGGATCAGAAACGGACATGTTATTTTTTCCTTTTTAAATTACCAGCTTGCTTTTTTTACCCCTGGAATTTCACCTTTCCAAGAGAGCTCTCTAAAACAGATACGGCATATACCGAAACGGCGCATATACCCGCGTGGACGACCGCACAATCCGCAACGATTATGCTGACGGACCGCGAATTTTGGAATCATTAAAGACTTGTTGATCAACCCTTTTTTGGCCATTTTATTTAATATCCCTTATTGTTTGCTGAAAGGCATGCCTAAAAGACGCAATACCTCAAAATTCTGTTCTTTATTACCATTCTCGAACACGAATGATATATCCATCCCCTGGATGCGGAAATCGCGCGCACCAGGATCGATCTCAGGAAAAATACCTTGATCGGTGATGCCTAATGTATAATTACCGCCCTTGTCAAAAGCCTTGCGCGATGTCCCGTTAAAGTCACGGATACGCGGCAGGGAGACATTCACTAAACGATCCAAAAATTCATACATCCGTGCACGGCGCAAGGTCACCTTGGCACCGATGGGCAAATTCTCACGCAGTTTAAAATTCGAGATCGCCTTCTTGGAACGGCGGATCGTCGGCTTCTGTCCGGTGATCGTCGCTAAATTCTCAGCGGCACGGTCCAAAAGCTTGACATCGCCAATGGCCTCACCCACGCCCATGTTGACGACGATCTTGGCCAGATGCGGGACAGCCATAGGATTCTTGATCTTGAACTTTTCCTGCATTTCAGGAATAACTTCTTTACGGTATTTCTCTAATAAACGTGGAGCTGCCATATTAAATTACCTCTTTACTTGCCAGCGCGATGCGCTCTTTGGTGCCGTCTTTTAATACCTTCACGATAAAACGTGTCGGCTTATTGGACTTTTTGTCTACCAGCATCAAATTCGCCATTGCCACCGGCTTTTCCAATTCAACATACCCACCCTGCGGATAGGTGTCGCTTTTCTTGACGGATTTCTTGACCACATTGATATTTTCAATGACAGCCTTCTTGACCTTAGGAAGGACACGGACAACCTTGCCTGTCTTGCCCTTATCACGGCCGGCCATCACCATCACTGTATCATCTCGACGTATACGTAACATGTTAAACCACCTCGGGAGCTAGAGAAATTATTTTCATGTAATCCATATTGCGCAACTCGCGCGCAACCGGCCCGAAGACGCGGGTACCTTTAGGGTTGCCCGCATCATCAATGATCACCACCGCATTGCTGTCAAAGCGGACATAGGTCCCGTCCTGACGGCGGATAGATTTTTTAGTACGCACGATAATGCCCTTGGCCATGCTGCCTTTTTTGACCACGGCGTCAGGAGTGCTTTCCTTGACGTTGACGCGGACAATGTCGCCGACCTTGGCCCACATCTTGCCCTTGGCCTTTAAAACGCCGATCAAAGAGGCCTTGCGTGCCCCGGTATTATCTGCCACATCTAAAATTGTTTTTAACTGTATCATAGTGCACCTGTCCCTTTGTTAGATCTTAGACCCTACAATTTCACTGATGATCCAACGCTTGTCTTTCGATAAAGGCCGCGTTTCCATGATACGCACCACGTCCCCGGTCTTGGCCGCATTCTTTTCATCATGCGCCTTGTATTTGACGATGTTCCGTACTTGCTTTTCATACTTGGCATGTTTATGGACCTTTTGAACCTGCACGACACGGGTCTTGTCCATTTTATCGCTGACGACGACGGCCGTCAAAAATCTGCGTCGATTGACTCTTGTTTCCATTAGCTTTTCTTCCCTTGTTTTTTATCAGAAATCTGGCGTTGGTTTAAGACTGTTAAAATACGGGCAATATCACGTCTCAGATTACGGAAACTGGCCGGTTTTTCCACACGGCCCATCTGACGATGGGATTCCATATCAAACAGCTCTTTTTTCAGCTGTTTTTCTTTTATTACCAGATCATCTTCCGTCAAATTACTTAATTCCTTGATTTTCATCAAACACTCCCACGAATAACAAACTTGGTTTTCACTGACAATTTGAAAGCAACCAGGCGCAAGATCTGTTTCGCAAAATCTTCAGGAACGCCGCCTAATTCGAATACAATTTTACCACGCTTGACAACAGCCACCCAATGATCCAAATCACCTTTTCCCTTACCCATGCGGGTTTCCGCAGGTTTCTTGGTGATGGACTTATGCGGGAAAGCATTGATCCATAATTTTCCGGTACCGCGCAATTTACGGGCCACCACGACACGGGAAGCTTCCAGCTGACGGGCCGGGATAAATCCATTTTCAATGGCCTTCAAACCGAATTCACCAAAATGCATCTGGGCCCCGGTGGTTGCAATACCACGGGATTTCCCTTTTTGTGATTTACGAAACTTGACTCTTTTTGGCATTAACAACATAAACTAAAATCCTCTCTTAGGCTACCACGGCCACAGGCGCTGCCGGTGCGGCAGGCGCGGCCGGCGGTTGAACAACGGCTGCTGCCAGTGCCTTAGCTTCAATTTCTTCATGGTCCTTGACCACATCACCCTTATAGATCCAAACCTTGATACCTAATAAACCATAGGTCGTTTTGGCTTCAGCAAAACCATAATCAATGTCGGCACGTAAGGTCTGTAAAGGAACCTTGCCTTCATGGTACTTTTCAGTACGGGCCATTTCAGCGCCCCCTAAACGTCCGGCGCAGCGGATCTTGATGCCCTTGGCACCTGATTGACGGGATTGTTCAATGGCACGCTTCATCGCACGGCGGAAAGCCACGCGTTTTTGCAATTGGAAAGCAACAGCCTGGGCCACTAACTGCGCATCGAGATTAGGGTTCTTGATCTCCTGGATATCAATGACGATCTTGTCCATGTCCTTCTTGGTGATGGATTTCAATTCAGCACGCAATTTGTCGATATCAGCACCACGGCGGCCGATGATGACACCGGGACGCGCGGTATGGATGCGCACCTTGACCGTTTCAGCCAAACGCTCAATGATGATCATGGAAACAGCAGCCTGATCGAATTTTTCACGGATATAGGCGCGGATCTTAAAATCCTGTTTGATATTATCGGAAAATTCACGTCGCTGGGCAAACCACAGGCTGCGCCAATTTTTAGTGTATCCAAGTCTTAAGGCTAAGGGATGAACTTTTTGACCCACAGGAAATCTCCTATTTTATTTTAACGTCTAATTCCACGGTTAAATGCGTTGTCCGGCGCAAGATCGGGGTGGCACGGCCGAATGACGCTGCACGAAAACGTTTCCAGGCGCCACCATGATTGGCGGTAATGGTTTTGATGAATAATTGCTCTTCACTTAAACCCTTTTGCTTGGCATTGCTGATCGCCGAATCAAGCACTTTTTTAACATCTACGGAAGAACCTTTATTAATTTGGGCCAAAATCGCCAAACTTGTAGGCACATCTTTGCCACGGATAGCGTCGATGACCTGGCGCATCTTCATCGATGAAACTCTTATATATTTTCCTCTTGCGATCGCGATCATATATTTTCCTTACTTTTTCTGCATGGCTTTCTTGGCTTTAACACCGCCATGCGCTTTAAATGTACGGGTCGCGACAAAATCGCCCAATTTCATACCCACCATGTTTTCCGTCACGAACACCGGCATATGCTTGCGGCCATCGTGCACCGCGAAGGTATAACCGACGAAGTTAGGGATGATCGTGGAACGGCGAGACCAGGTTTTGATCGGTTGGCGCTGGCCTGAGGCCACGACCTTATCAAACCTGCGCGTCAAGGATTCTTCAACGTAAGCACCTTTTTTAACGGAACGGCCCATTTTACTTTGTCCTTCTTCTGACAATCATATGATTGGAATATTTACGACGTTGACGTGTCTTAGCACCCTTTGTCGGTTTACCCCAAGGTGTCACCGGATGAGGATTACCCTGAGGAGCTTTACCTTCACCACCGCCGTGCGGGTGATCGACCGGATTCATGACCACACCGCGAGACTGCGGACGACGGCCCAACCAGCGGCTGCGCCCGGCTTTACCGATCGAAACAGTTTCATTTTCCACATTGCTTAACTGTCCGATACTGGCACGACAATCAATGGAAACCTTGCGCACTTCGCTGGAAGGCAAACGCAAATGGGCGATATTGCCTTCTTTAGCAATTAATTGTGCGGCTGTACCTGCAGAGCGGGCTAACTGACCGCCCTGGCCAGGCTTTAATTCAATATTATGGATAGCGGCACCGAGCGGGATCCTGCGCAGCGGCAAACAATTCCCCGCCAGCATGTCTACATCAATGCTATTGGTGCTGACGATCTCATGACCAACGCGAAGGTCAACAGGTGCTAAAATATAAGATTTGGTCTTATCACTTTTGTATTCGATCAATGCAATACGGCAGGTGCGATTAGGATCGTATTCAATGCTCAAGACTACAGCGGGATCATCAATGCGTGTACGCTTGAAATCAATAAGGCGATACATGCGCTTGTGGCCTGCCCCACGGTGACGTGAGGTGATACGGCCATAGGAATTACGACCGCCGGTACCCTTGACAGGTTCCAACAAAGATTTTTCCGGTCTTGTTCCCTTGGTCAGCTCAGCAAAATCCGGCAAAGCCGCGTGGCGAACACCGTTTGTGTATGGTCTAAAACGTTTGATACCCATTATGCCGCTCCCTCGATCTTTTGCCCCTCTTTAAGAGAGACAATGGCCTTTTTCCAACCCGATGTGTATCCGGCACGGTTGCGCACGCGCTTAAGCTTGCCGGGAACAGTAACGGTGTTGACAGCATCGACCTTAACCTTATAGATCTCCTCGACCGCGCGCTTGACATCGACCTTGGTGGCCACACTCGCGACACGAAAGAGGTATTTACCTTCTTTTTCCAAGTCACTTCCTTTTTCAGACCGTACCAGCGTTTTGACAATATCGTAGCAAGTAATCATGTTATTCAATTCTCTTTAATAGTGTTTTTAGGGCTTCTTTAGTGACCAGCACATTTTTATTGCTCATGATATCCGAGGCGTTGGCATCCACCGCGCGTACCAGGCTCAAACGGGCGATGTTGCGTGAGGCCAGCAGTGTTTTCTCATTGGTGCCGTCCAGGATCGCCAAGGTGCGGCCTTCGATCTTCAAGTTCTTCAGAATGGCCTCGAATTCCCTGGTCTTGCCGGAGAGCACTTCCAAATTATCAACGCATAATAAATGATTACCCAGGAATTTGGCGTTCAAACTTTCACGCAAAGCAGCCACGCGCGTTTTTCTGGAAACGGTATATCCGAAATCACGGGTCTGAGGCCCGAAGCAGATACCACCCTTTTTCCACAAAGGTGAACGGGTCGATCCCTGACGGGCGCGGCCGGTGCCTTTTTGGGCCCATGGCTTTTTTCCACCGCCGGATATTTCCGAACGGGTCTTGGTGTTGGCATTACCCTGACGCTGGTTGGCATTGTACATGACCACGGCCTGGTGGATCACGGCATCATGGACGTGCACGCCAAATTGCTCTTTGGGCAATTCCACACTTGTTGCTTTATTTCCCTTGATATCTACTACATTTAATTCAGGCATAATAAACTTTCCTTATTTGACAACCCCCTCCGACAACACCTATCAGAGAGTTAAGATTTCTTCGGAGCTGCTGTTTTACCGGCAGACGCCTTGCTTGCTTTCATTGGATTTTTCTTAACAGATGATTGTGTCGGTTTCACCTCATCCAGGGAACGGAAAGCACGTTTCTTTGATTTATTGATGACCACGACCCCGTTCTTATGGCCTGGAACTGCACCTTTAACAAGAATCAAATTTTGATCAGCATCAACCCGCATGACACGCAAACTCTGCACGGTTACGGTGTCCATGCCCATGTGGCCGGGCATATGTGTTCCCCTGTAAACACGGGATGGGTCGGAACTTGCCCCGATGGAACCAACACGACGGTGATGCATGGAACCATGAGCTGCCGGACCGCCATTCCAATTCCAACGGACCATGCCGCCTTGAAAACCTTTACCGATAGAGGTCCCGGTCACATCCACGAAATCCCCGGCTTTAAAAAGATCTGCTTTAAGCTGATCGCCTACCTTATAATCCTTATTGTCCGCGGATTCAAATTCCTTGATATGCTTCTGGGGAGCTTGACCGGCTTTCTTAAAATATCCCAAAATCGGTTTCTGTAAACGGGTCTCTTTGACAGCCTCATAACCCAAAACGACCTTCATTTTCGGCTTATCTTTTAAACCCAAAACAGTGCAAGGGCCCGCTTCGACAACGGTGACAGGCGTGATATTGCCTTCGGTGTCAAAGATCTGGGTCATACCTATTTTTTTACCCATAATACCACGAATCATTACGAACTCCTTGAAGGGAACAGTCCCCTTGAAAAGCAGGGGACAGTCCCCTTCTAAATTTTATTGTTTAATCTCAACGTCAACACCAGCCGGCAAATTCAATTTGCGCAAGGCTTCCACGGTCTTCGACGTGGGGTTGACCAGGTCAATCAGGCGCTTATGCGTCGCTAATTGAAACTGTTCACGGGATTTTTTATCGATGACCGGTGAACGCAAGACCGTATACAGCTCTTTCTTGGTCGGTAACGGCACTGGTCCCAGGATCTGGGCCCCGGTGCGGATGGCTGTATCCACGATCTCTTGGGTGCTTTGGTCAATCAACCGGTGATCGAACGCTTTTAATTTTATACGTATTTTTTGCATTACTTAATGATCTCCGAGATAACACCGGCGCCGACGGTACGTCCGCCTTCGCGGATGGCGAAGCGTAATTCCTTCTCCATGGCCACTGGTGTGATAAGCTCAACTTCCAAAACAACGTTGTCCCCTGGCATACACATCTCAACACCAGCTGGTAACTCAGCAGTACCGGTCACGTCAGTGGTGCGGAAATAAAATTGCGGGCGGTATCCCTTGAAAAACGGGGTATGACGTCCGCCTTCTTCCTTGGTCAAGATATAGACCGTGGCTTTGAATTTGGTATGGGGCTTGATGGAACCAGGAACAGCCAAAACCATGCCGCGTTCCATATTGTCCTTATCAGCACCGCGCAAAAGTAACCCTACGTTGTCCCCTGCCTGACCTTCTTCCAATTCCTTACGGAACATCTCAACACCGGTCACAACTGTCTTGGAAACAGCCGGGCGCAACCCGACAACTTCAACTTCTTCGCCGACATGGACCTTCCCGCGTTCGATACGACCGGTGGCGACAGTACCACGACCAGAGATCGAAAACACATCTTCCACCGCCATCGAGAAGGGCTTGTCTAATTCACGTACAGGGACAGGAATAAAAGCATCAACAGCGGCCATCAAATCCAGGATCGGCTTGGCTTTACCTTCAAAATCCTTAGGATTATTCAAAGCATCCAAAGCACTGCCCTTGATGATAGGGGTGTTCTCTCCATCGAATTTGTATTTTGTCAAAAGATCACGCACTTCCATTTCAACCAATTCCAATAATTCTTTGTCCTGGACCTGATCGCATTTATTCATAAAAACAACGATCTTCGGAACGTTAACCTGACGGGCCAAAAGGATGTGCTCACGTGTTTGAGGCATCGGGCCGTCAGTCGCAGAAACGACCAGGATCGCCCCGTCCATCTGGGCGGCACCGGTGATCATGTTCTTGATATAATCCGCGTGACCCGGGCAATCAATGTGGGCATAATGGCGGTTTTCAGTTTCATATTCCAAATGCGAGATATTGATGGTAACACCGCGCTCTTTTTCTTCCGGGGCATTATCGATGGAATCATACGCACGCGCCTGGGCCAAACCTTTATTACTCAAAACAGTGGCAATGGCAGCGGATAACGTTGTCTTACCATGATCGACGTGACCGATAGTACCGATGTTCAAATGTGGTTTATTACGATTGAATTTTTCCTTTGCCATGATTCTATCCTCCTGTTTAGTAAAGCTTATCCCCTCACCCAAATGAAGGGATCTATAGTTTGTTCCCAAAAATCTAAGTATTCTCTATTTAAACATTCAAGAATTTTGTGTGCTTAACTTACCTTAGCAACGAATTCCTGACGAGAGCCGATAATCTTCTCGGCAATGCTGTTTGGAACCTGCGCGTAAAACGAAGGTTCCATAGAGAATGATGCGCGTCCCTGCGTGAGAGACCGCAGCGCATTCGCGTAGCCAAACATTTCTGCCAGGGGAACATCAATCAATGCTGTCTTTAACTTGCCCCTATTTCCTGTTTCTTTAATCTGTGCCCTGCGTTTCATCAAATCACCGGTCACATTGCCCCAATGATCATCTGAAACTTCAATTTCCAACTTCATGATCGGTTCCATGAATACGGAACCGGCCTTACGGAAAGCTTCCTTTATAGCACGTTTTGCCGCTAATTGGAAGGACATTTCATCAGAGTCCACATCATGGTACTTGCCATCCACCAGGGTGGCGATAAAATCGGTCACCGGATATCCAGCAAGTATACCATTTTGCGCGCCAATTTCAATACCTTCTTTACAGGGCTTGATAAATTCACGGGGGATCGCTCCACCCTTAATTTTGTCGACGAAGACATAACCGGTACCAGGTTCACCGGGCTCAACATCAATGACCACCTTACCGAATTTACCGCGGCCACCGCTTTGCGAAACATACTCACCATGAATATTCACGACTTTTTTGGTGATCGCTTCCTTATACGCAACTTCAGGACGGCCGACGTTGCAATCAAGATTATTCTCCCGTTTCATGCGGTCAACAATAATTTCCAAATGCAATTCACCCATCCCGGAAATAATAGTCTGGGATGTTTCCGGATCAAATTTTACACGCAAAGATGGATCTTCATCCAAAAATTTACGCAAGACCATACCCATCTTGTCCTGGTCAGCTTTTGTTTTGGGTTCGATCGCTAAAGACACTACAGCTTCCGGCGGTTTCAAACCTTCCATGACCACAGGCTTATCTTCAGCGCAAAGAGTGTCTCCGGACTTGCTTTCTTTTAAACCGACAAAGGCAACGATCTCACCGGTGGATGCAGATGTGATAATTTCCTGCTTATTGGCATGCATGACCACCATCTTGGCGACCTTCTCGTTCTTGCCGTTGGACGAATTCAAATATTGCTGGCCAGGCAAGAACCTGCCTGAATAAATACGGGTAAAGAAAATTTTCCCGACATAAGGGTCAGACGCGATCTTGAACACCAACCCCATCGGAGATTCATTATCATCAGCCTGGCGGACGATCACTTCTTCCTTATTATCAGGGTTATAACCTTTTTTAGGGGGAATATCTATAGGGGAAGGTAAATAATCAACAATGGCATCGAGCAACATCTGTACACCGCGGTTGCGCTTGGAAGCACCGGTCAATACAGGAACAAATTTGCAGGCAATAACAGTACGGCGGATGGCCTTCATCAACTGCTCTTTAGAAGGGTCCTTGCCATTTAAATACAAATCAGCCATCTCATCATCAACTTCAGCGAGACGTTCAATCAAAATGTGACGGTAATTAGCGGTCTTTTCTTTTAATTCTTCAGGGATGGCCAGGCGTTCAAAATCACTACCCTCTGCATCTACATACCTGATATATTGGTCGTTAATAACATCGACCAAACCCTTTAAATTGTCCTCTGCCCCGTCGTTATAAACGATACCAGCGGCATTAGCACCGAAACGATCGCGCATCTCACCGATGACACGGTCAAAATCAGCACCTAAACGGTCAATTTTATTGATAAAAGCAATACGGGGGACATTATATTTATCGGCTTGGCGGTAAACAGTCTCGGTTTGAGGCTGGACACCGGAACACGCACATAAGACGATCACGGCACCGTCCAAAACCTTCAAGGAACGTTCAACCTCGATCGTAAAGTCAACGTGGCCGGGAGTATCGATAATATTGATGCGATGCTCGCGCCAAAAACAGGTAATGGCTGCGGCTGTAATGGTGATGCCGCGTTCCTGTTCCTGGGCCATGTGGTCCATGGTGGTATTACCATCATCAATATCGCCCATCTTGTGGATGGCACCGGTATAGTACAAAATACGCTCTGTCGTCGTGGTTTTACCCGCGTCGATATGGGCGATGATACCGATATTACGAAACATATTGAGGGGTATTGTATTAGAGGAGGCCATAATATATTACCATCTCAAGTGACTGAAAGCACGGTTGGCTTCAGCCATCTTATGGACCTCATCACGCTTCTTAATGGCAGGACCTTCGGACTTATAAGCAGCGACAAGCTCTTCCGCCAGCTTTATTTCCATGGGTTTACCCTTTTTATTGCGGGCATAATCACGGATCCAGCGCATGGCCAGGGACGTACCGCGCGCAGGGGTGACATCGGTCGGCACCTGATAGGTGGCACCACCGACACGGCGGCTTTTGACTTCCAAACGGGGACGCACATTATCAACGGCTTTAACCAAGGCCTTGACAGAAGATTCTTCCTGTGTCTTTTCCTTTAATATGTCCAAAGCATTATAAATGATATTTTCAGCAATGGTCTTCTTGCCATCCACCATTAATGTTGAAATAAAGCGCGTAACCAGATCGCTGTTATATTTTGGATCACCGACTACTTTTCTTCTTTCTGCCCGACGTCTTCTCATATTTTCCTTTTATTCCTTAAGTCTTAGCTTATAGGCTTTAGCCGTACGTCCTTCGACGTCGTAGGCTTTTTCAACTCTTAGCTTTTGCTCTTTTAGCTCCATACTTTGATCGTGATTTCTTACGGTCTGCAACTCCGGATGTATCCAGTGTACCACGTACAATGTGATAACGCACACCTGGCAGATCCTTGACACGACCGCCGCGCACCAAGACGATCGAGTGCTCCTGTAAATTATGTCCCTCTCCCGGTATATAGGAAGTGACTTCAACCTTGTTCGAAAGACGCACACGCGCAATTTTGCGTAACGCTGAATTAGGTTTCTTGGGCGTCATGGTCTTGACCTGTAAACACACGCCGCGGCGTTGCGGGCATGATGTTAATGCAGGCGACTTACTACGCTTGATTTTCAGCTGTCTGCGGTGTCTGATTAACTGTGATATCGTTGGCATATTTTACCATTTCTACTTGATTATATTCTTTCATTCCCGTCCCTGCCGGTATCAAATGCCCGACAATGACGTTCTCTTTAAGGCCGCGCAAGAGGTCAACTTTACCAGATGCAGCTGCTTCTGTCAAGACTCTTGTTGTTTCTTGGAAGCTTGCCGCGGAAATAAAACTTTCCGTCGTCAAAGAGACCTTGGTGATGCCCAGCAATAACGGTGTCGCCTGGGCGGGTTTACCTTTTTTCTTTTGGGCCGCTTCATTGGCCTTCTTGAAGATCATACGGTCGACCTGGTCGCCCACTAAAAATTCAGTGTCGCCGGCATCATCGATGCGCACTTTTTTGAGCATTTGCGCGATGATGATCTCAATGTGCTTGTCATTGATGCGCACACCTTGCAGACGATAAACTTCCTGGACCTCATTCAATAAATATTCCTGCAGCGCCTTGTCCCCGCAAACACGCAAGATGTCCTGAGGAACAACCGGTCCGTCAGTCAATTGCTGTCCGGCAAAAACATGGTCGCCTTTATAAACGTTCGGATGCTTACCATGAGGAATGGTATATTCCTTGGCAGTACCTGTCGCAGACTTGACAATGATGGTACGCAATCCCTTCTTATCTTCACCGAATTCGCAAATACCATCGATCTCAGCGATGACCGCCGGATCTTTGGGGCGGCGCGCTTCAAAAAGCTCGGCAACGCGGGGCAAACCGCCGGTGATGTCGCGGGTCTTGGAAGCACCGCGCGGGATCTTGGCGATCAGTTCACCTGCCGCGATATTATCCTTGTCATTGACCAGGATGTGGGCGCCTGTGGGGATCGAATAGATACCGACAATTTCGCCCTTCCCGTCACTGATGATGATCTGCGGATGGAATTCCTGCTTATGTTCGACGACAACACGCTCGACAACCCCGGTCACGGGATTTTCTTCGCGCTGATAGGTGGTGCCCTCGATCAAATCCTCGAAGGAAACCTTACCCTGGGCCTCGGTGATGATCGGGATCGTATAAGGATCCCAGGAGGCCACGACCGTTCCCTTGGCGACAGATGCACCATCGGAAAAAGCCAACGCAGTACCTTGCGGTAAAAGATGGCGCTCAAACTCGCGGCCGTACTCATTGTTGATGCTGATCGAACCATTACGGTTGAGGACAATGAATTCCTTACCGCGGGCAACGACACGCAGGGTATGGTATTTAAGGGTACCATCCTGTTTAATTTTAATAAAGGACTGTTCAATGGTACGTGAAGCTGTACCGCCGATGTGGAAGGTACGCATGGTCAACTGTGTCCCAGGCTCACCGATACTCTGGGCGGCGATGGTACCGACAGCTTCCCCAATTTCTACGATGCGGTGGGTGGCCAGATTACGGCCGTAGCATTTGATGCAAACGCCGATCCCTGTTTCGCAGGTCAACACCGAACGGATACGCACTTTTTCAATACCTAACTGCTCAATGAGATCAGCTTTCTCTTCGGTGATCTCTTCACCGGCAGAAACAACCTGCTGGTCGGTGACAACGTCCAGGATATTATCCAAGGCCACACGGCCGACGATGCGTTCTTTCAGGGTGACCACCATCTCGTCACCTTCGGTGATCGCCGCAACCGTGATACCGTTGACAGTACCGCAGTCCTGGACATTGATGACCATTTCCTGGGCCACGTCAACCAAACGACGGGTCAAATAACCGGCGTCGGCTGTTTTGAGCGCCGTATCCGCCAACCCTTTACGGGCACCGTGGGTGGAGATGAAATATTCCAAAACCGTCAACCCTTCACGGAAGGAAGCTGTAATCGGATTCTCAATAATTTCGCCTGATGGCTTGGCCATAAGACCGCGCATACCAGACAACTGACGGATCTGTAATTTAGAACCACGAGCACCTGAATCAGCCATGATGTAGACCGGATTGAACTGGTCCATTTTCTTGAAAACCAGGTCTGACAGGGTCTCTGTCGTATGGGTCCAAATATCAATGACCTTGTTATAACGCTCACGGCCGGTGATGATACCCTTACGGTATTGATCATCCACCTTGGCCACTTCACCCTTGGCGTTGGCGATGATACGGGGCTTGTCCTCAGGGATGGTCAGATCAGACATGGCAATGGAAATACCTGCTTCTGTTGCCCTGATGAATCCCAAGGTCTTCACCGCATCCAGCAGCTTAATGGTGCTATGATGGCCGAAACGCTTATAATTATCGGCGATCACCATACCGATACGCTTTTTATCAAGCAACTCATTCACAAAACCATAATTTTGGGGCAAAACTTCATTAAAGAACACACGACCGACCGTCGTCTCAATGATCTTGGACGTATTTCCGGAAGCTTGCTGTTCTTTTTTAGGCGTTTCCTTACCCGTGGACTGGATGACCATGGACGGTTTTTCCTGGCCCCAGACATCGGTGGTCAGGCGTAATTTAATGCGTGCATGCAATTGCACATAGCCATCGTTATACGCCACCTTGACCTCATCAATGGAGCCGAACAAATGGCCTTCGCCCTCAACGCCGGGACGTTCCTTGGTCAAATAATATAACCCCAGAACAATGTCCTGTGTCGGGGAAACAATGGGACGGCCGTCGGCTGGAGAAAACAAATTGTTGACGGACAATAATTGCAAACGGCACTCGATCTGCGCTTCCAAAGAAAGCGGGATGTGAACAGCCATCTGGTCACCGTCAAAGTCAGCGTTGAACGCCGTACAAACGAGCGGATGCAGTTTAATGGCCTTGCCTTCGATCAACACCGGCTGAAAAGCCTGGATGGACAAACGGTGCAGGGTCGGCGCACGGTTGAGCATGACCGGATGGTCCTGGATCACTTCGTCCAAGATGTCCCAAACTTCAATCTTGGCACGTTCAACCATCCGCTTGGCACCTTTGATCGTATGCACAAAACCTTTTTCACGCAATTTGCGGATAATAAACGGCTCAAAGAGTTCCAGGGCCATTTTCTTAGGCAAACCGCACTGATGTAATTTCAATTCAGGACCGACGACGATGACAGAACGGCCGGAATAATCGACACGCTTACCTAAAAGGTTCATACGGAAACGGCCTTGCTTACCCTTGAGCATATCGGACAAGGACTTCAAAGGACGGTTACCGGAACCGAGCACTGGACGGCCATGACGGCCGTTGTCTAATAGTGCATCCACTGCTTCCTGCAACATACGCTTTTCATTGCGGATGATGATCTCAGGAGCGTTTAAATCAATCAATTTTTTCAGACGGTTATTACGGTTAATAACACGGCGATAAAGATCATTAAGATCGGACGTAGCGAAACGGCCGCCTTCCAGAGGGACCAACGGACGTAAATCCGGCGGGATGACAGGAAGGACGTCTAAAACCATCCACTCAGCACTGTTACCAGAAGCCCTGAAATCTTCGACGATCTTGAGGGTCTTGGCTAATTTCTTGAAATTGGTACCGTTAGGATTGGCATCAGCCAGGTCCTTGCGCAATTTCTTGCACAGGGCCGCCATATCCAACTCTTTGAGCATTTCACGCACGGCATCTGCACCGATACGGGCCTTGAAAGCGCCACCATACTTGACCACGGCTTCCTGGTATTCATCCTCGGAGAAAAATTGCTTTTTCTTTAAGGGGGTTGTACCCGGATCAATGACCACGTATTCTTCATAATAGATCAATTTTTCGAGATCCCGCAAGCCCACCTGCATCAGGGCTGCCAGGCGGGAAGGCACCGCTTTGTAAAACCAGATATGGGTGACAGGGCAGGCCAGGTCGATATGGCCCATGCGTTCACGACGGACGGATGAACGGGTCACCAAAACGCCGCAACGGTCGCAGGTGATGCCTTTGAATTTGATGCCTTTATATTTGCCGCAATTACATTCCCAGTCGCGCATAGGCCCGAAGATCTTCTCGCAGAAAAGGCCATCCTTCTCAGGTTTCAAGGTGCGGTAATTAAGCGTTTCCGCTTTTTTGACCGGCCCCTTGGACCAGGACATGATCACTTCAGGTGAAGCGATGCGAATCGTAATGCGATCTTGCTTGGTGATGTCAATTTTACTCATTTAGTTTGCTCCAATGTAAAAACCCAATGTGTCCCGGTTTTTTTATTTAGGCTCTTCTTCTTTTTGTTCAGGTCCACCTTCACCTACCGCTTTTTCCATGCGGATGTCCAGGCAAAGACCTTGTAATTCTTTGACCAAAACGTTGAACGATTCAGGGATGCCCGGACTTAAGGCCTGTTCGCCCTTGACGATCGCTTCATAGATGCGGCTGCGGCCGGTCACGTCGTCGGACTTGACCGTCAGCATTTCCTGTAAGGTGAACGCAGCACCATAAGCTTCCAGGGCCCAGACTTCCATTTCTCCGAATCTCTGACCACCGAAATGCGCCTTACCACCGAGTGGCTGCTGGGTGACCAATGAATACGGCCCAATGGAACGGGCATGGATCTTCTCATCCACCAAGTGGTTGAGCTTAAGCATATAGATGTAGCCAACCGTGACCTTCTGTTCAAACGGAAGACCAGTATGCCCGTCGCAAACAACGGCTTTGCCGTCTTGGGGCAAACCAGCTTCTTTAAGCAGGTCGCGGATCTCTTGTTCTGTCGCACCATTGAAAACCGGGGTTTCGCAATGGAAGCCTAATAATTTCGCGGCCCAACCCAAATGGGTCTCTAACAACTGGCCTACGTTCATACGTGAAGGTACGCCTAATGGGTTAAGGACTACGTCAACAGAACGTCCGTCTTCCAGGAAGGGCATGTCCTCTTCCGGCATGATGCGTGAAACGATACCTTTATTACCATGGCGGCCGGCCATCTTGTCACCCACCTGCAATTTGCGCTTGGTGGCCACATAAACAACCACGCGTTTAAGCACACCGGCAGGTAACTCATCGCCGCGGCGGATACGGTCAGTCTCCTGGACTTCCTCTTCCGTTAACTCCGCGATCTTGTCCATATAAAAGGACATGATCTCACGGCCTTCAGTGCCTTCTTCTATATCATCCAGGGTCAATTTACCGACGCGCTTCTTGTCGATGCCTAAGGCCTTGGCCACTTTCTCATCTTTTTCATTGATGATGATATCGATCTCTTGCTTGTAATATTCCTTGATCTTGTTAATTGCTGAGGCTTCTTTGACCTTGTCCTGCTTGGACTTGCGGCCGCGCTCGTTACGCTGGAAAACTTCGACGTTAACGACAAAGCCTTCGATCCCGGGAGACAGGGTCAAGGACGTATCACGCACATCTGCGGCTTTTTCACCGAAGATCGCGCGTAACAGGCGTTCCTCAGGGGACAATTCCTTCTCGCTTTTAGGCGTGACCTTACCGACGAGAATGTCTGTCGCCTTGACTTCCGCACCCACGCGGACGATACCTTCTTCCGTCAGGTCCTTGAGGGACTCTTCAGCGACGTTGGGGATATCACGGGTGATCTCTTCGTTGCCTAAACGTGTTTCACGGCATTCGCATTCAAAACGCTCGACGTGAATGGAGGTAAATACGTCCTCGCGCACGATGCGCTCATTGATGAGGATCGCGTCTTCGAAGTTATAACCGCGCCAGGGCATGAAGGCGACCAGGGCATTGCGGCCAAGCGCCAAACGGCCATTCTGGGTGCCGATGCCGTCAGCGATCGTCTGTCCGGCTTCTACCTTCTGGCCGAGCTTGACGAGCGGACGCTGATGCACGCAGGTATTGGCGTTGGAACGCTGGAAATTCTTTAAGATATAATTTGTCTTACCAACAGTGATCTCACGGCCGTCAACCTTGGTAACAGTCCCTGCTTCCTTGGCGATGACCACGACACCGGAATCACGGGCAACCTTCTCTTCCATACCGGTACCGACCAGCGGAACTTCCGGTATCATCAAAGGCACGGATTGACGCTGCATGTTAGAACCCATCAAGGCACGGTTAGCGTCGTCATGCTCCAGGAACGGGATCAAGGCGGCGGCCACGGAAACCAATTGCTTGGGCGAAACGTCCATGTATTCGACTTTATCCGGCTTAACCCGGGGAAAATCCCCTTTGTAACGGCAGGAAACCAGACCTTCGGTGAATTTACCATGCTCATCGATCGGTGAATTCGCCTGGGCGATGTATTTATTCTGGTCCACGTCCGCTGTCAGGAATTCGCTCTTTTTGGAGACCTTCCCATCGACAACTTTGCGGTAAGGCGTTTCGATAAAACCTAATTCGTTGACGCGCGCACAGGTGGTCAATGAGGCGATAAGACCGATGTTCGGGCCTTCAGGTGTTTCAATCGGACAAACACGGCCGTAATGGGTCGGGTGCACGTCGCGCACTTCGAAACCGGCGCGCTCACGGCTTAAACCGCCGGGTCCCAAGGCTGACATACGGCGCTTGTGGGTCATCTCAGACAGCGGGTTGACCTGGTCCATGAATTGCGACAGCTGGCTGCGGGCAAAGAAATCCTGGATCTGGTTCGAAAATAAACGGGAATTGATCAAATGATGCACGGTCAAATTCTCGAAGGAGCTCATGACGACCAAACGTTCCTTGATGGAACGCTCCAAACGGGCCAAACCGATACGTACCTGGTTCTGCACCAATTCACCGACGGACTTGATACGGCGGTTACCCAAATGGTCGATATCGTCGCATTCCCCGGTGCCTTCACGCAGATTGACCAGGTATTTGATCACGGAGACAACAGTCTCAATGTCCAGGACACGGTTGTCCATCGAAACATCCGTATTTAATTTACGGTTGACGATGTGGCGGCCGACCTTGGAAAGGTCATAGCGCTTGGGATCAAAGAACAAACGGAAAAATAATGTTTCAGCCACTTCCACGGTCGCAGGCTCGGTCGGACGCATCTTGCGGTAAAAATCCAACAGGGCTTCTTCCTTGGTCGTGGTGTGGTCTTTTTCAAGGGTGTTTTTTAATTTCTCATAACGATCGCCCAGCATTTTTTGCATATCATCGGAAGATGAAAGTCCCATGATGCGCAGGATCTGGGATGCAGGAAAATTACGGCGGCGGTCGACATAGGCGATCAATACGTCATTGAGGTCATATTTGATCTCAAACCATGCCCCGCGGGAAGGGATGACACGGCCATAATAAATGCTTTTACCCGTCGGATGTGTTTCCTCTTCAAAAGAAACGCCCGGCGGACGCTGGATCTGGGAGACAACAACACGCTCATCACCGTTGATGATGAATGTTCCGGTATCGGTCATCAGGGGGAAATCACCAAAATAGACTTCCTGTTCCTTGATATCGACAGGCGTGATGAGGCGCAGCTTGACTTTTAAGGGCGCGGCATAGGTCATTCCCCGGCGCTGACACTCAAAACGGGAATATTTTTCCTTGCCGATATTATATCCGATATATTCCAGGCGGATCTGCGCGTCATAGCTTTCCAGGGGGAAAACTTCGCGGAAGACCTCTTCTAATCCCTGATCCTTGCGCTTATCTGTAGACACGTTCCTTTGCAGGAACTCTTCATAAGAAAGGGTTTGAATATCGAGCAAACTCGGCAGCTCGAAATTATCCAGGAACTTACTAAAATCTTTGACTTTTAGCTTTTCCATATGGTCCTTTATTTTAAAAAGTAAAAGCAAGACGAGGCAGTCTTCTTAACGAAGATTGCCACGCCTTGAAACTTGGGATCGCAATGAGTAGATATTACTTAAGTTCAACTTTTCCACCGGCGGCTTCGATTTTCTTCTTCAAATCTTCAGCTTCAGCCTTGGGAACAGATTCCTTAATTGTCTTAGGTGCTGACTCAACCAGGGTCTTGGCTTCAGCTAACCCTAAATTGGTCACGGCACGGACTTCCTTGATGACACCGATCTTTTTGGCAGGATCAACTTCCTTCAAAATGACGTCGAAGGATGTCTTTTCCTCTACCGGTGCGGCAGCAGCAGCGCCACCGGCAGCAGCAACGGCAACAGGTGCCGCGGCGGAAATGCCAAGACGGCTTTCCATGGCCTTGACTAATTCGGCTAATTCCAGGACAGTCAAACCTGTGACTTCCTTGTAAATCCCCTCAAGTTTGGGGGCTAATTCTTTAACGGCTGTGTCAGACATCTTACCCTCCTAATTAGAACCTTCTGTTTTTTGTTTTAATATGGACATTAAGTCACGTGTTTTAGCATTTAACGCACCAGCAAAACGGGTCAATGGCGCATTCATCGTGCCCATCAATTTTGCCAAAAGTACTTCGCGCGACGGCAGGTCAGACAGGGTCTTGACTTCATCTCCCGTCAGGAAAGCCCCATCAAGCACACCGCCACGGACAGTGAAACCTTCATAGCTCTTCGCAAAATTAATAAGGACCTTGGAAACTTCAGAAGCATCGGCATTGCTTAAGATCAACGCCATCTGACCTTCAATGGTAGCTGCCAGACTTTCCTGCTTGGCTTCTTGCAGGGCTTTGCGCGCCACCGATGTTTTGGAAACCAATACTTCAGCTTTTTTGCGTTTTAAATCTTTACGCAATATGTTCATTTTCGCGGAAGAAATACCACGGTAAGAAACCACAAAGGTGGAAGATTTCTTTTCAACGCCTTCCTTGACCGACTTAGCCATTGTTTGGCGATAGAGCGTCCCGACCTTTATCATAGCGCCACCTTAACTCCCGGTCCCATCGTTGTTGCCAGGGCCAGGCTCTTAATTAAATTACCTTTAACAGCGGAGGGTTTAGCATGATTGACCGCTTCAATGACGAACTGGGCATTTTCCACCAGTTTATTTTCGGTGAATGAACGCTTGCCGATCCCTAAATGGATCCCGCCCTGTTTGTCGGATTTGAACTCAACACGGCCGGCCTTGACTTCCTTAATAGCGCGCTCGACATCAGCCGTGACAGTACCAGCCTTTGGTGTCGGCATAAGACCGCGGGGACCAAGAACCTTGCCTAACTTGCTTAGATCGCGCATCATATCAGGGCTTGCCACTACCACGTCAAAATCCATGAACCCGGCCATGACCTTCTCAATAAGATCATTGTCGCCGACATAATCTGCACCGGCGGCCTGGGCCTTGGCCACAGCATCACCTTTACAAAAAGCTGCCACGCGCACCTTTTTACCAATGCCGTGCGGAAGGACAACGGTGCCGCGAACGCCCTGGTCTGAGGCTTTCAGGTCTAAATTGAGATTGAAATGCAATTCAACTGTTTCATCAAATTTTACTTTTGGGGCCTTGGCCAAACGGTTGACCGCTTCCTGCAAAGGTACAGGATTTTCGATGCTACCGATGGCTTTATGCGCTTCTTTCATTCTTTTGCTTAAGTGGGACATAATCTTATCCTTTAACCTCTATACCCATAGATCGGGCTGTGCCTGTGATCGTCGTGATCGCCTCGCTCATGTCGATGGTATTGAGATCATCCATTTTCATTTTGGCGATTTCCTCGACCTGCTTGACCGTCAAAGAGCCGATGACTTCTTTACCAGCGGTGCCGGAAGCTTTCGCTAGCTTAGCGCTCTTTTTGATCAACGCTGACGTCGGGGGTGTTTTGATGATAAAATCAAATGATTTATCCTTGTAAACAGTGATGACAACCGGCAACGGAAGGGGATCCTTGCCCTTGGTCTTATCATTGAAAGACTTGCAGAACATCATGATGTTGACGCCATGCTGGCCTAAAGCCGGGCCAACCGGAGGAGCGGGGTTTGCCTGGCCTGCGGGAACATATAACTTAATTTGTGCGACTGCTTCTTTTGCCATAATAATTTCCTATATTTTTTCAACCTGCCAATATTCAAGCTCGACAAGGGTGGAACGCCCGAAAATGGACACGCTTACCTTTAGTTTGCCGCGGTCCGGATAAACTTCCATCACCGAACCGTTGAAATTCGCGAAAGGACCCTGCCCGATGCGAATCGCCTCACCGACCTCGAAGACGATCTTCGGGGATGGTTTGGACTCGGTTTCCTGCGTACGTTTGAGGATATTGTCGACTTCAATATCAGTCAGGGCTTGAGGCTGCCTCCCTGGTCCGATAAAGCCGGTAATTCCTGGTGTCGTCTTGACCAAATACCAGCTTTCCTTGGTCATGTTCATCTTGATCAAAAGGTAACCCGGGAAGAATTTACGGGCTGTGATCCGTTTTTTCCCTCCGCGCACCTCAGAAACCTGCTCGGTCGGTACAACAACTTCTTCAACAAATGTCTTTAATTCAGTGGTGGCAATACGGCTTTCAAGACCTGCCCGTGCGCGTTCTTCTGCGCCTGTTTGCGTGTGAACAACATACCATTTCATCATTATTTAATAATTACCGCTACACCTTTAGAAAAAGCGAAGTCGATAACCCCCACGAATATGCCCAATAAAAAAGAACTTAAAATGACGATCAGCGTTGAATCCACCAGCTCACGGCGGGTGGTCCAGGAGACCTTTTTCATCTCCGCTAAAACTTCGCCGATAAATTTTCGAACATTATCGATCATACCGACATAACCTTCCAAATCAAAACAGGCCTGGCAGGAGTCGAACCTGCAACGCACGGTTTTGGAGACCGTCGCTCTACCAATTGGAGCTACAGGCCTATAAGTCGTTACAGGTTTTAAACTCGTCTACTTCTTTGTCTCTTTGTGCGGTGTACGTTTGCGACAAAAAGCACAAAATTTCTTCAACTCCAGGCGTTCTGGATTTTGTTTTTTATCTTTGGTGCTGTTGTAATTGATACGGTTGCACTCAGTGCATTGAAAATGAATTGTCTCGCGCATATTTATTCCCGATCTTGCGCTCCCCCGCCTTTGAATCCAACGGAGTCACAGAAGAATTTAATTTTAAAGAAGCCCCCGAGCGGTTTTGAACCGCTGGCCTCGTCCTTACCAAGGACGTGCTCTACCAACTGAGCTACAGGGGCAGCTATCTCGCCGCCTGCAGCGGATCGCCAGCTAAGGCGAAAATAATGAACCACGAGTATATCCGTGAGACAAATTGTTGTCAAGTATATTTTTTAAGTTTGTACAAGTTTCAAAAACCGCCGTTTCCCGATCTTTAAAACTCCGGGCGTCAGCGGCCAATTCTCGTCGTTAACGGCGTTGCCTTCATGGGTCACGGCTTTTTCCTTGATCAAGCGGCGGCCTTCATTCTTGGAAGCCGCCATGTTCGTAACCACCAAAATATCAACGAGTTTCTGTCCTGCCATGATCTTAAATTCAGGAATATTTTCAGGGACCTGGTGTTGACTGAATGTCTTTTCAAAGTGTTCCCGCGCCTTGGCACCCACGCTTGGAAGAGACTGCGAAGCTTTGAGCGAAAGTATCCGGGCCGCAATAGCCACCTGGTCGCCTTGACCCGGAGAATGAAACATATCAACGACCATTTGTCCCAATTGTAATTTAGCTTCTTTAGGATGCATCTTTTTGACAGCATCCAGATCAGCTTCCGTGAGGATCTCATAATAACGAAGCATCAGCTCATCACTGATGGACATAATCTTGCCAAAAATATCATCAGGCTCATCATTGATACCGATGGTGTTGCCCAAAGACTTGCTCATTTTATTGACGCCATCGGTGCCTTCCAGCAAAGGCGTCATCAGCACCACTTGGGGCTTCTGGCCGTAGGCTTCCTGCAATTGACGGCCCATCAACAAATTAAATTTCTGGTCATTGCCGCCTAATTCCACATCCGCTTTCAAATGTACGGAATCATACCCTTGAAGGAGCGGATAAATGAATTCCAGCAAACTGATCTCCTTGGCCGTCTCAAAACGTTTTTTAAAATCCGCGCGGGCCAGCATCTGGGCCACCGTCGTGTGAGCGGATAATTCCAACAAATCCTGGGGAGTAAGTTTATTAAGCCAATGGCTATTAAAAACGACTTGTGTTTTTTGGGGATCAAGGATCTTGAAGACCTGCGCCTTGTAAGTAGCAGCATTCTTTTCGATGTCTGCCATCGACATTTTCTTGCGCAATTCATTGCGGCCGGTAGGGTCCCCTACCTGGGCTGTAAAATCCCCAATAAGGAATACCACCTGGTGTCCCAGATCCTGGAACTGCTTCATTTTACGCAACAGCACCGTATGTCCCAAATGAATGTCCGGGGCTGTAGGGTCAAAACCGGCTTTGATGACCAAAGGCCGACCTTCTTTGAGCTTGGCCTCAAGATCAGCCAAACTGATGATCTCGGTAGTACCACGGGAAAGTTTTTTGAGGGATTCTTGGGGTGTCATAGTAAGGAAAAACCGGGACACATTGGTAAAAACCGGGACACATTGAGTTTTTTATTCAAAAACTCAATGTGTCCCGGTTTTTACGTTACCGGTTTTTTATAATCTAGCGCTGACGCCGATCTTCATGCCTTCGACATCAACCTTAATGATCTTTACTTGAAGCTTGTCCCCGGCTTTAAGGCTAGCTGCCTGGGTTTTATCTATTTCTGAAGAATAAACCAACGCTTCGATATCATCTTCCAATTTCACAAAAACCCCGAAATTAGAATTCATGATAACGACTGAATCCACCACCGCGCCAACAGGGAATTTATCGGCGATGGTGCTCCAGGGATTGGGCTGTAATTGCTTAAGACCCAAGGTGATCTTACGGGCCTCAGCTTCCACGGCCAAGACCAGGACTTGCACTTCCTGGCCCTTTTGCACAATTTCCTGAGGATGATTGATCTTCTTGGTCCAGGACATGTCAGAGACATGGATCATGCCTTCCAACCCATTGTCCAATTCCACAAAAGCACCGTAATCGGTAAACCCGCGTACAATGCCCTTGGTCTGAGCACCGACGGTGAATTTAGCCGCTGCAGAGCTCCATGGATTCTCTTCCAATTGTTTCATGCTTAAAGAAATGCGCTTGGCATCCTTATCCACATTGATCACCTGGACTTCGATGACATCCCCTAATTTGAACATTTCCTGGGGATTGACCATCTTTTTCTGCCATGTGATCTCGGAAGAATGCAAAAGCCCTTCAATGCCCTTGTCGATCTCGACAAAAACACCGTAAGGCATGATATTAACGACCTTACCCTTGATACGGGCACCCGGTGGGAATTTAGCGACTGATTCATCCCACGGATTGGAGGTGATCTGTTTTAAACCTAAAGAAACCTTGGAATTGTCCTTATCAAAATCCAGGATCAAGACTTCAAGTTTCTGGCCGACAGCAACGATCTCGGACGGATGATTGATACGGCTCCAGCTCATATCCGTGATATGCAGCAAGCCATCAACTCCACCTAAATCAATAAAGGCACCAAAATCGGTGATGCCCTTGACACTGCCGCGGCGCTTCTGGCCTTTTTTAAGTTCAGCCCAGAGCTTTTCACGCACTTCTTCCCGTTCCTTTTGCACCATTTCACGGCGAGAAAGGATCAGGTTACGGCGTTGCTTGTTCATCTTGGCCACAACAAACTTATAATTGTGTGTCGTGATATCATGGTTGGACAAACCCTTGAAAGCGGACAAGGACATCGGCAAGAAAGCTTCAATGCCGAAAACATCAACGATGTAACCGCCCTTGACGGCACGCATGACCTTACCTTCAAGGATATCGCCTTCATTGATATCATCAGAGATCTTCTGCCAGCCTTTGAGCCTCTCAGCCTTGGCATACGAGAGGATCAGACGTCCGTGGTCATCCTCGATATTCTCGATGAGGACCTCGATTGACTGGCCAATGGCCAATTCAGCGGGGTTACGGAACTCCTCAATGGCAACGAACCCTTCAGACTTAAAACCAATGTCAACGATGACCTCTTTCGCGGTGATCGCTGCAATGATACCTTTTGAAACTTCGCCTTCCTTAATATCCTTTAAGGTGCTGGCGTACAACTCTTCCATTAATGATTTTTCTGCATTCATGGGATTTTGAAACCTTCTTTCTTTTCTCTAGGAATTCTTTGCAGTAGCGAGCTCGCCTCGAAGACACTGGAAGGAAACTTCGGCCGCAAAGTCCGGTCATTATGCCAAAAACATCCCAAATGTCAACAAAATTCTATTTATTCATTAAAAATCCCCTCAAATCTGTTACCGGTTCTTCACTAATAATAACCGGTACAAAACCAGGGGCATTTTTCAGTTCTGCCAGCATGGCAGGGCTAATATGAAACTTAATCCCTCCTACGCCATCCCCGAATGTTTTCGACGGGGATCCGGCCCTTGTCTCTATATGCACCCTGGCCGGGGTCAAATCAATGCCTCCATTTTGGACCACCATTGCTTTATTGATTCTTAATCGCTGGTCATTGGCTCTGATAATATCGATAACCAATACATGATCAGGATCTTTACCATCGAAAATCTTTTCTTTACCGTTTATAGAGACCTTAATAGTTGCCGAAACAGAAAAATTTTCTTGAAGGAACTTGCCATAACCGAAACTATGAAAGGGCCTGCCCTCTCTGGCTAATTGTTGTATCCTATCTTCAAGCGTTTCTCCTTTCGAATTACCAGTCCAAATATACGGTGCTAATAAGTATGCCGTTACTTCTTTTCTACCTGACTGAAAAGCTGCTTTTGAAAAATATGCTATGGACCGGGCCAAACAAGATGACACACTTCCTCCAATAAAAACAGAATCTTCATAAGACTCAGGTATAAACTCCCCCAAATCAGAATTAATAGGAATACTGTCCTTAGAGAGTGAAAATAAAGGGAACATAGGATTTGTTAAGGTGGTCCGCCTATGAAAGCGAGGGACAATTCTTTCCAAATCTTTCAACAGTTTAGAATTGTTGATCAAATGGACCATGATTATATTCCGGGATATTTCCCAAATTTTCTTATTTGTATCCGAATCATCCTCTGCTTCCACATCTTGGGCCTTTTTTTCTACTCTTTTTGCTCTAAAATATTCTATCAATTTCCATTTAGCATTCATCGCCTGATCCGGCGGCTCTGCCTGTACCCTGTGTTCCCCCAAAAATTCAACACGATAAATACGATGCATTAGGAAATTCCCAAAGAATTCATCCTTTATATTGATATTCATGTCCTGTGGTATTAAGCGGACTTTATCTTTGTACCCTCTGGCATAAAAACCATCGATGGTCCGTTGAATTCCAGGAAGCTCAAGAGAAACCGTAGAGCCTGGCGGGGAAATAACGGCAATGGTCCCGCCGGGTTTTATGACACGGATTGCTTCTTCCAAGGCATCCACATTATCTGAAAAAGGATCAGAAATAATACCACTCATGACTATACCCACCGAATGGTCTGGTATTTGTCCGGAGGCAGAAGAATTTTTCCCAAAATACCCTGTTACAGCCCTGGCTTTCTTGGATAAGCCATACCCTTCCAAAATGCTATTAGTCACCATCTGATTATAAGAATTTAAATCAAAACTCGTATAATCACCCCCATGGGACGCGACAAATAAAGCGCTCCGGTTATCTGCATAACCGTCGATGTTGATGACCCTGTCCCCCGGCCTGAATCCCATGGCCTTAAACGCTATTTCCCTATCTTTCCATCCCTGCTCTTGTAATATACGCCCCGGTATCTCCTTTTCTCCCACCACCATCGCCCGATCGTCTTGAGGTAATTGAGCTTTGTCTTCAATACCTATCTTTGAAAATTCATCCACACTGAGTGTTTTAACGACTGTCTGATGCAAATCATAGAATGGAGCTAACTCTGCATCACGGTAACCAAGTTTACTATAAAAATTAAAATTACCCCCACCAACTCCTGAAGCATAAAACTTACTGGCTCCCTCATCAAATGCTAATCGTTCTGCCAATCCTAATAAGGATTGTCCTACCCCTTTATAGTTACCATTCTTGAAACGTGTGACTTCTGGATCAACAAAAAGTGCTACACGCTGGCTTCCAAAATTCCGACTCGTTCTATCATGTGGCCGGAAACCGTCCTCCATCCAAACGGTGGTTGGTCCATTTAAATGATGCCGCATCTCAAAATGAATATATCCTACTTTCCGGTCATTCAAAAAAGCATCAATTTGATGCTCATTGCTCCGTTCCTCACCCATGTGATGCTTAAATTTAAAAATCACACCCTCTTGAGTCGTAAAAACAAACTCTTTCTCTCCTCCCTGAACCCATGACTTAATAGCTTCATCTATACTGCGTGTCATCATCGCCTCATCCTCATAGAAAGCAATTCCATTACCGTAACCAGCCTTCCGCTCCGGCCCTTTTACCCCCTTAACTTTTCGTAATAAACTTTCTAAGGTTTGCACCATGGCCATTCTCTGTTTTGTCAGTACGGGACCCAATATATCATTATATTTTCCATCTTGTGCCTCTTGAACAATATCTCGTGCTTTAATAACAGCAAAACTTACTGTTTCATTTTTTTCTGCTGTAAAACCGGCTTGTATTCTCTTTAACGCTCCCGCTAATTCTTCCCTTGGGATGTCCTGCGGCACATAAATATACCCTTCTTCTCTATGATCATTAATACGATGATCATTACTTCTGGAATGGCCTGTTGCAAAATACTCCCCACGATATGCCTTAAATGTTTCTATAATAATTTTATTCAGGGTTTGAAAAGCTTCTTCTCTTGCTTTATCAGATGCCATGCGCCCAGCTTTATCCTCATCGAAAGCAACCCACCAGCCTTGGTCTGAATAATGTTTAGAAAACGAAGTCCTCAGGTATATATAAGGCTGAAACCAATTCATCATCGCCTGATCCCTTGCCTCTTTTACTTTGTCAAGCATGACCCTTGCCCGTGGGGACATTTCATTATCTATAACAACAGAATCAGCCCCTAATATATTCTGCAACCGTTTAAAGAAGCTTAAACCTGTGTTATGCTTTTTTTCTGTAATATAATTCTCCGTCGTTAGTAGATTTGTTTGCGCCTCTTTAAAACCTCTCTCTTGCAGGTTTTTGAACAGATCGAGACATAATGCTGTCCCCACCCCCTTTCCGGCATATGCTGGATCAGTGAACATAAAAGAAAGTCGCACGAGAGACTCTCTTTTATAGGCAAGATACACCATAAAAGAAATTACCCGCCCATCTCTCACCCAAGCAGCTATCTCTTGTGAAAGGTTATCTTCGACAAGAAATGCCATTTGCTTAGGAGTTAAGTAGGTCCTAATCAATCTTCTCGCTTCGTCATAAACCCATTCCCTCTGAAGATAATTATGCCCTTCAAAATTACCCACCAACATTTCTCCTGCCTTCATCGCCCGATTCCCTTCGGACAATTGGTCATCAGGATTATGCTTTTCTAGATCAAATGTCAATATACTGATCTTGTGATCTTGATACTCGCCTTTACTCGCTAATATTTGACCGAATTGTCCTAAGACCCCTTGGGCAAGCCCTTGACTTTCAGCACTTTCTTCAAAGCCGTAAGCGACCCTTTTATAATTTCTTTCCCTAAGATATATAAACAGCTCTGAAGTCAATTTCAAAGCAATACCTTTGCCCCGGGCTTCATCCTTAACAAAAATCCCATTCTCCCATGCCTTACTTAAAGACGACATCAAAAGAAACCCCAACGCTCCCACCGGTTTCCCATTCTGAAAAGCAATAATGGCATCAGAACCTTCTGAATCCCATCTAGATTTCCCATCCTTAGTCTCAAAAAATAATCTTCTACCTCCCTGACCATCGGGCCTCTCCCAGGTTCTTACATCATCCCATATTCTTGCCCGTTCTTCCCGGGAAAGTTCCGTGAAGCGTTGAAAAACAATTCTCGGAGGCACCAGCCTGAGTCTAAATCTCTGCGCGTCCCTCCTAAAGTCAGTCCGCACCTGTCGATCTCGAACGCTGCTCTGAACCCTCATCGCCTGATCGCTTAGACCTTGAATCGCCTTTTGAGCTGCTTTTAAAGAATCCCAAAAAACGGGATTCAAATCAGCATGAAAAACAGTTAGCTTTCCAGTCTTGATCAAATTAAAACTTGCCCCATATTTCTCAAAGAATTTCTTAAAAAAAGCAGCCGACCTTGAAACACGGTCTAATGTCTCAAAGGTCTCAATACTCGTTTCTTTACTGCCCTTAGTAATAAATTTCTTAACGGCTAATAACACAATGATCATGAACTTCTCGCTGTTCCATTTAAATGATCCAAGGATTTCCCCCAGTGACTCCCTACTGCCTTTGGGGAAGCTCAAAACAAAAGAACTGATATTGTGGCCTTTTAATTTAATATTCAAATAAAACAGGTCCTTTCGCGCCCTATCGGAAAAAGTGAAGACCCTTTGATGCTCATCTTTACCCAATGGTGCCCTAGTATCAGGATCGTAAAATACCTCTTCTGCTTTCACATTTAAATCAGGAATAGCGCCCTTTACAGCATCAATAACATATCTTGATAAAAAATCTCCCGCTCTTGGCGTCAAATCAACAATCGGCTTTAGCGTCATCGCCCGGTCCGCTGGAATAACCCATCGCACAATGGCTCCTGGGACCTTCCGTTGCCCCTCAACTATGAGTGATCCATTCTGAGCACTATAATCTTTAGTCAAAACCCAGGCTTTTTGCCCCTTAAACGTTTCCACCTGAAGAACTCCATGGTGATCTTTTAAGAACTTTAACGTAACACGGGACCCAAACCCAGACCCGCCAATGCGTTTATTATTGTTTGATAACTTTGTAATAGGCCTGCTCGTTCCAAAATTCAAGATCTTTGTTTCAAGAATATCTTTTCCCATACCAATCCCGTTATCTTCAACCTCAAGAACATACCCTTGATCGGTTAATGTAACTTGTAATGAGATCTTCCCGGTATAATCAGCTCCCGTTTCTTCCGCCCTATCCGCTATGGCATTCACACTATTATCGATGGCTTCCTTAAGAGTGATTTCTTTATCAAACTGATCTTTGAACTTTAAACCTCCATTCATAAACATTAACCTCAGTCCTTTTTCTTGCCACAAGCCCGTTTGCTGCATAAAATGATCCCTTAAATGATCCGCAACTCTTTTAGCAATCTTATTTAAAGCCCCCGCATTGATCACAGGCGGCATGGTGAACGCATAAGTTTCCGACACGGTCATCGCCCGGTCATGGGCCATCGCAAAATCAGACCGGACAATGACAAATCTCCCTGAAGAAACAGGGATCATGGCGGAATCCGTAGTCTCGGCTATTTCTAATCTGCCAAAGAAATTTACTCCTCCTGAAAAATATTTCCTTTGCACCACTTGTTGGGTTATGGGGTCAGGTTCTTCTTTAATGTAGTTATAAACGCCTTTTTTAAAGGCCTGGAGATAGCGTTGGTAGATGGCTTCGATGTTGATGGAATTCTTGAAGCCTATGCCTGCCACCTTCTTTTTGTCCTCATATACCTGGGCCAGGATGCTTTCCTTGATCTTCCTTTTGTACCAGGCTGCCAGGATAAGGCTGTTGTAGACCTGGCGCAGCTGGGCAAAATTTTTGTCTTGATTGACTTCCCTGTTGAGTTCGGGAATGACGATTTCCCGGACGATATTAGCCCCTATTGAGGCCACGTCGTTACGAAGAGCCAACGGCAACACGGGACTGTGTTTTTGCAATGAGAGATAGTCCTGCTCCAGCATGACCTTTAATGTCGAATCCACAACATAGGCCGTTCCTGCCTGGGCATTTTCATAGACCACGGCTTTTTCAGGGACTATCCAGACCTTGTTAAAGGTATTGATGGGAATATTCGTTGTACCGAATTTTTGGGCGGCTTCCGCGTAGATGCGTTTCCAGAATTTCTTGCCCACTTCGCCTTCAGGATAGATCAATGAGGCGGTGATCTGCTTGAGCATGTAATCTTCAGCTAAAAGGTCACGGCCCATTTCAGTCAGGCCAAAGCTTGATGGGATAATGCGGTTTTTTTCATACGGGCTTAGATTGACCCAAAGGTCTTTTTCAGGGATAGTGAGACTGGCCAGAAAATATTTGATCAGTTTGGCGGCTTCAATCCCAGGATGATGATCGTATCGATCCCCCTGGTCTAGGATGAATTCAAATCGGAATGGATTATCCGGGTCGACCTTAATGCCTTTTAAGATCGGCGGATTATAGGCTGGGCTGAGACTGACACGCATGCCTGGTGCAGGCAAACGGAACCCCTCGGCATAAAGAGGATACGCCCCCCATACACTTGTCATAAAAAAACACAAGGTGGTAAGGATTAAAATCAAATTTTTCATTATTGTTGAAGTATAACACGTGTATTTATATGCTGCCAATCAGAGTATTGGCTTAGGCTAAGGCGTAAATCTGATCTAAAATCCGCTGGGACGCTTCTTCATAGGTGGGAGCATCGCTGACAAAAAAAGGTTCTCCGAAAGTGGCTGAAACCTGGCCTCTTTTAAAGAATTTAGTGCCGGGGGCCATGACCTTATCGGTCCCCTGGACATAAACTGGCACAATTGGTACACCTGATTTCATGGCCAAAAAACCGACCCCGGCCTGGGCTTTGGAGGGTTCATTGCCGATACGGCGGGTGCCTTCTACAAAGATCAGGATCACACGGCCTTCTTTTAAACGCCTGAGCGCTTCTCTCATAGCCCCGAAATCTGACTCACCCCTTTTAACCGGGAAAGCCCCTAAATTCGTCAAAAAGAATCCCAAAGCTCCTTTAAATAGCTCTATTTTGGCCATAAAATTCAAACGCCGCACAGAGCATATCCCTAAAACAACCGGGTCAAGATTACTGATATGGTTGCTGGCTAAAATAAATGACCCTTGACGCGGGATGTTGCGGATGTGATGAGCGGTGTAGGGGAAATAAACCCAACTTAAAATCTTGGTGAGAAAATAGGTAACGTAATAGATCATTACTTGGGATCTACCTGTTGGCGGCCGAATTCAAGGATGTCTTTGGACCGCTTGAGTGATTTGGCTTCGGCATAAATGCGCACCAGAGGCTCTGTGCCCGAGGGGCGGAACATCAGCCAGTCTTCATTCTCACAGATAAGCTTGACCCCGTCGAAATCCTTGACCTCGATGACCTTCTTGCCTAACACCGCGCTGATGGTCTTTAATTTATTCAGGTCAATCTTTTTGGCGTCCATCTTGTAATCCAGGCGCGAATAATAATAGCGGCCGAACTCACGCTCCATGTCCTCGACCAGTTGCTTGAAATTCCTTTTATTGTAGACCATCATCTCCATAAGCAAAAGCCCGGCCAGGGTGCCGTCGCGCTCAGGGATATAGTTGGGCAGCCCCATACCGCCGGCTTCTTCTCCGCCGGCAACGATCTTTTCTGAGATCATCAGGTCTGAAATATATTTAAAGCCCACCGGTGTTTCATAAAGTTTACGGTCAAGTTTCCTGGCGATATGGTCAAGCATGGTCGTCCCGCACAAAGTCTTGATAATACCACCCTCAAGCTTACGGTTACGCACTAGATGCAGGATCAATAATCCTAAGATCTTCTGCGGGGAGACAAATTCACCGCCGGGCATCACCGCGGCAATGCGGTCAGCATCACCGTCAAGCACGTGGCCGAAATCGAACTTTTCTTTTTTCATGCGGGCCATCATGACTGCCAGGCATTCAGGGATGGGCTCCGGCTTGCTGCCGTCAAAACCGGGATTCACATCCTCCCGCATCAGGGTCATCTTGATATCCGTCCCTTTAAGGATCTGGAGCATCAGGTCACGGCCGCTGCCGTGCATGATATCCGCCAGGACTTTGAACGTGGCTGTCTTCATTTTCTTCAAGTTCAGATAGCCACGGATAAATTTGACATACTCTTTCTTAAAATCATGGATGACGACCAAGCCTTGGGCTTTCGCTTCGTCGAAACCCAGGCGTTTCACTGCTGTTTGCCCCAGGTAACTCTCGACGGTATTTGTAATGTCTTTGGAAGCCGCTCCGCCTTGGGCAGTCTTGATCTTGATGCCGTTAAATTTAGCAGGGTTATGCGATGCCGTGATCATGATCCCGCAAACATTAGAAAGATGAACAACTCCCAGGCTTAACGTAGGGGTCGGCAAGGAAGTGTCTGAAAGAAATGTTTTGATGCCATTGGCAGCGAAAACTTCCGCAAAAGCCTCTGCATATTCAGCGGAAAGAAAACGGTTATCATACCCCACCGAAGCTGACTTTTTTGAAAATTGCGTATTATTCTTATTGACCCAATCAGCCACGGCCTGGGCAACAATACGGACATTTTCGAAAGTAAAGGTATCTGAAATGACTGCGCGCCAGCCATCGGTGCCGAATTTGATCTGAGACCTGATATCGCTCATTTAACCGCTCCTCCTTGTTTAACATACAATCGATACCGCTTAATATAACGGATAACAGCCTTGGGCGTCAAATACCAGATCGATTTCTTGGTCTTTAGACGCTGGCGGATATCACTGGAAGAAATATCAACTGCCGGCATATTGATCTTCACATAGGGCCAGCGTTTGGGATAATCCTTATCAAAGCCCGGGCGGTTTAATATGACCAAAGCAGCCAATTTTAAAATACCCTGGGGATCTTTCCAGCGGTGAAAGGTCCTTAAATTATCCGCACCCATCAATAAATAAAATTTGGACTTGGGGTATTGGATCTTTAATTCTTTTAACGTATCAATAGTGTAAGAGACCTGGCCCCGGCGCAATTCGCCGTCGTACAATTTAAAAACCTTGTTACCCTTGATGGCTTCCTTGACCATCACCAAACGTTTGGAGGCAGTGGAAGGGGACTGTCCCCTGGTTCTCAAGGGGACTGTCCCCTTCTCCTCAACTTTAAACGGCGAACAAAAAGCCGGAACAAAGAACACCGCATCAAGCTTCAAGGCCTCGGACGCGCTTTGGGCCATGAGCAAATGCCCAAAATGGATCGGATCAAAACTGCCGCCTAAAATACCGATGCGTTTCAAAAGGCCCTATTCCTTGCTTTGCGGTACGGGTCACCCGCGTACTTGCCCGTTACCGTAAATTTCGTATTTATAGCTGGTCAATCCTTCCAAAGCCATGGGCCCGCGCACGTGTAATTTATCCGTACTGATACCCACCTCTGCCCCAAAACCAAACTCAAATCCGTCGGTAAAACGGGTTGAGGCATTGACATAAACGCACGCTGAATCCACTGCATCCAAGAATAATTGTGCCTGTTTCTTGTCCTTGGTGACAATGGTGTCTGAATGATGTGAACCATAGGTATTAATATGTTCAATGGCTTGATGGGCATTGTCAACGACCCTCACGGATAGGATCAAATCCAGATATTCCGTGCGCCAGTCTTCTTCGGTCGCCTTGTTGACGCCGTCTTTGACAACGGCACGGGTGGCTTGATCCCCACGGATCTCACATCCGGCTTTCTGCAGGTCCGCCACTATAGATGGTAAGAATTTCTTGGCTACCGCACGATCAACCAGTAAAGTTTCCATGGCATTGCAAACACCGGGCTTCTGTGTCTTGGCATTCATGGTGATCTTATGCGCCATATTCAGGTCTGCTTTATTGCTGACATAGACATGGCAGACACCGTGGTAATGCTTGATCACAGGGATACGGGAATTATCCGTAACAAAACGGATCAATCCCTCTCCCCCGCGCGGCACGATGACATCAAGGTATTGGTCAAGTTGCAAAAGTTCACGCACCGCCTGACGGTCTGTTGATTCGATCAACTGCAACGCCTCTGGCGGGATCTTGGATTTCTTTAACTGGCTCTTTAGAATTTTAAAAATCGCCTTATTGGAATGAATGGCCTCACTGCCCCCCTTAAGAATAGAAGCATTGCCGGACTTTAAACACAGCGCAGCACAATCAGCCGTGACATTGGGACGGGATTCAAAGATGATACCAACAACACCTAAAGGCACGCGGATCTTTTTGATCAAAAGGCCATTGGGACGCTTGATGGTTTCCAGCAATTGGCCGACAGGATCTTTAAGCTTGGCTGTTTCACGCAAGCCATCAGCCATCGCGGCAATGCGTTTAGGGTTAAGGGTCAAACGGTCGATGAGGGCCTTGGATAAATTAGCTTTTGATGCAGCAGCCAGGTCCTTGGCATTTTCCTTGATCAAAAAGGACTGCTGAGCTTCCAAAGCATGGGCCATTTGCATCAGCACGCGGTTTTTATCCAATGTGCTGACCAAGGCCATCTGATAGGAAGCCTTTTTAGCCGCTTTTGCAATCTTTAAAATGTGGGCGGATAAGTTCATAGTGTAAAATACGTCCCGATAGGGACGCCGGAAGTTACGCTCAATAAAACATTTTGAACATTCCCCCCTGCGATAATACAAGCAATATGCGCTTCCCTGGCAATCTTCACAGCATCGATCTTGGTCTTCATGCCGCCACGAGCGACCTGAACATTGGATGTCCCTGAAGAAATACTGATGATGTCCTGAGTAATATCATCAACCAGGGAAATGACCTTTTTCTTCTCATCCAATAACCCCTCAACATCGGAAAGGATCACCAAAAGATTCGCATGCAAAAGTTTTGCCACTAAAGCGGAAAGCTTATCATTGTCCCCAAATTTAATTTCTTCCGTTGATGTCGTATCGTTCTCATTAATGACCGGTACAATGCCCTTTTGCAAGAGTGCATCTAAGGTGTGACGTACATTTAACGTACGGGCATCTTTGTCAAAATCATCCCAGCTCAACAAAACCTGTGCACACTTCAAACCAACTTTCTTAAACGATTCAATGTAATTACGCATGAGCACCGCCTGACCAATGGCCGCACGGGCTTGCAATGCTCCCAAGTCGGTTATACGCCGCGTCTCCCCTAATTCACCCATCCCTAAAGCAATGGCACCGGAAGAAACAAGAACAACCTCGATCCCCTTTTTATGCAACTGGCTGATCTGTTTGGCCAAGGAATTCAACCGCTCCGTACGAGCCTTAAATTTCTCATCGACAATCTGGCTCGAGCCCAGTTTAACAACAATCCGTTTAATAGATTTTTTAAATATGCGTGTCATCTTATTCCTTTTTATCCAAATTCAACATCCAACTGACACCGAACTGATCGGTAAACATCGCAAAACGCTGCGCAAAGAATGTCTCCTCCAAAGGCATGGCAACCTGGCCTTTGTCGCTCAAAGCCTTAAAGATCTTTTCAATCTCCTCAACACTTTCGCAATCAATGGAAATGTCATAACCATTTCCCCGCTGTACCTTCCAGCCGGGCCTGGTATCAGAAGCCATTAAAACAAAAGATTTGTTCGTGATCCTAGCATGAATGATCCAGTTTTTAAATTGAGGTTCAACATTAACACCAGGCGCTTCGGCATAGGTCGTCATACTCATCTCGCCGCCCAAACATTGCTTATAAAATTCCATCGCTTGACGGCAGTTGCCTTCAAAAATCAAATAAGGATTCATTTTTTTCATAATCAGCTCCATCTAACAGCTTTTGGAAAAATAAATTCCAAAGTCTGTTTTGACGCTTAGCAAAGAAAGAACAAATTTACCCTCTTACCTCTTAGTTGTTACTTCTTAAGTTCCATTCCTTAGGACCACTACCGCTTTCTCTGTTCTATATATTGTTCTGGTGTAATATTCTTCGATTTTAGGAATTTTATCATTTTATTTCGTAATTCTTCATAGTCTTGAGAAGTCACATTAAATTTCCCGAGTGAAATCGATTTATTGCTACCTATGCTGATATCCTCATCATCGTCCTCTATTTTAAAATCTATATTTAGTGATTTAGCACATTCCTTAAATGATCTATTAGTAAATATTGACATTGGAGTAGGTTTAACATGCCAATAAGTAAGATCCCTAACAGTTTCACTATCTAACATAAGTTCATACAGATCGACATCAAGACGAGCTGCTTCAGTTCCTACCGAATTAAGAATTTGCTTAGATATGATTTCAATTCTTGCATTCATATCAGTAAGCAAATTTAAAGTATCTGAAACTCGTTTTCCTTCATTTTCATGGGTCAAAAAAGAAAACATCATACCCGCCCACTGCTGTCTTAGATAAATCTCCATATCTGAAAAATCTTTAAATGAATAGACTGCATTATTATAAGATGACTTACGCACTTCATCTATGAAATCAAAAATCTTAGTACTGTCAACTGATGGGTAAAAAATCTTTGATCCATCAATTTCTGAATTTTCTTTATTTTTAAGATACACATGATGTTCAGCATATACCGCCTCTTCAATTAAAATAAAAATTGGAATATTATTCTTCTTTGCTTCCTCATACTCCATATTAGTTATTGATTTTAAAGATTCTTTATATTTTGAACCAAACCGACCTCCAATGATAAGAACAAAAAGCTGACAATTTGGTATTTCATTAAGACATGAATCGTGCGTATGTTGGGATGGATTATAAAATACTGTACCATCCTCACTAAGAATGGGCTCATATCCTAAGGTTTTAACAAAATATTTTAAATTCTGTCTTATATATTTTAAATCATAACAAGTCGATGATAAAAATACTCTCGGAATTGCCATTGTATCTCCTAGTAATCAGAAATGCCGCTCTTTTTCAACCCCTAATCGCTTGATAATATTGCATAAGAGGATAAATTTGTTCTTTTTGCGACTGTTCATTTTTAGCCAAAAGTTTTTGTTGTTGAGGGGATCCCGAGGCCTTGGGCCGAGGGATGACTGAACTGTTCGAGCCTTAAAGTTCCAGAGAACTTTAAGGCGAGTTGTTCAGTCACCGAAACAACAGATAAACTTTTGGCTAAAAATGAACAGTCGCAAAAAGAATAAATTTAGCCTCCTGTACTACGCGCAATGACACTCTTTAATTCAATAGTGAATTGCTATTGCTTTTGTCAAAATCAGCCAATGTCTTGGCAGACCTGATATACGCTTTTAACTGATTATACCGACGCGAAGCCTGGTATTCATTGAGCCAATACCTTAACATGCGGGCTTCCTGGGGCGGCAGTTTAGCGATCACTTTTTCTACTTCACTGATGATTATCATTTGTTCTCCTTGGCTGAGGCTTCAGAGTGATAGACATGAAGTTTATATTATAGCAGTAATTTGATAGCTGCCACAAGTTTATCGAGACCTTCCTTGTCCTTGGCAGAAATTGGAAGGATGTCCTTGGTAACCTTGCGTTTAAAGCGTGTCAGGTTCTTTTTGGCACCGTCCAAATCCATTTTGTTGGCGACCAGGATGCGGTGCTTGTGCATTAATTCTTCGCTATACAGATCCAGTTCTTCACAGATCTGGTAATAATCTTCGACAGGATCGCGGCCTTCGCTGCCGGACATGTCGATGACATGGACCAGGATCTTTGTACGCTCGGCGTGTTTGAGGAATTGATGGCCCAGGCCCTTGCCTTCATGGGCGCCTTCGATCAAGCCAGGCAGGTCCGCCATTACAAAATTATTGTCTTCATTGTCGTCATCGCGCACGATCCCCAGGATCGGGGCACGGGTGGTAAAAGGATAATTGGCAATCTTGGATTTGACCTTGGAAACAGCACAAATGAGCGTTGATTTACCGGCATTGGGAAATCCGATCAACCCCACATCAGCGATGATCTTTAATTCCAAACGGATGGTACGCTTCTCGCCTTCGTGAGGAGGCAGCACCGTGCGGTTATGATTATTGCCGCGGCCGCCTTCGCCGCCCTTGGCCACAATGACAGTGTCCCCGTGCACGTTCAGGTCACGGATCAACAAGTCTGTGTCATAATCCCAAAGGACTGTTCCCACAGGAACGCGGAGAACCAAATCCTCTCCCCGTTTGCCGGTCTTGTTATTACTGCTGGCATGGCCACCCCGTTCGCCGACATAATGCTGCTGGAAACGGTAATCCAAAAGGGTGTGCAAATTACGGTCTGCTTGAAACATGATATTGGCCCCGCGCCCGCCATCACCGCCATTGCAAATGGGATAACGCGTGTACTTATCACTGTAATGGCTCTCACAGCCCTTACCGCCGTTACCCGCCTGAACTTCTATACGTGCCTGATCAACAAATGCCATGATATTTCTTTCCAAAAATAAAAATCCCGGTTACCCCATGAGGGAGACCGGGATCTCTAAAATTTCAAAAATGATTAAGCAGCAATTTTTGTAATTTTAACGGTTGTCAAATCCTGGCGATGGCCATGGGTACGCGCGGAATCTTTGCGCTTGCGGTACTTATAGGCAATGACCTTAGGGGCGCGCATTTGGTTCAAGACCTCTGCCTTGACCTCCACATCCTTCAAATACGGCGTGCCTAATTTTACGGTTTTACCGTCGGAATAAAGTAATACTTTATCCAGGATGATACTCTGGCCTTTTTCATGGTCCAGACGATTGGCCTTGATGGAATCGCCTTCACTGACCTTAAACTGACTATTTCCTACCTGAACCACTGCAAACATAGATATCTCCTTTGAACGCTTTTAAAAGTCCGCTATTATACAACGAATCAATATTTAGTCAAAATATTAATTTATCTTGACCTTGCCGCGGCCTTCGCAGTACGGGCAGCTGTGAAATTCCAGGGATTCAATGGTCTTGCCGGTACGGGCGCGGGTCATTTCCACGAGTCCCAACTGGGAGATGCGGTTGACCTCTGTTTTGGCATGGTCCTTGACCAAACCTTCACGCAGGGCATTAAGGACCTTGCGCTTGTGTTCCTCGCGGTTCATGTCGATAAAATCAATGACAATGATGCCTCCCAAATCCCGCAAACGCAGTTGGCGGGCGATCTCAGGGGCGGCTTCCATGTTGACCGCAAAAGCCGCGTCTTCAGGCGTACCCTTGCTTTTAAAGCGTCCGCTGTTCACATCAACGACCGTCACCCCTTCTGTCGGTTCGATCACCACATAGGCCCCGGATTTCAAATACACCTTGGGCTCATAAATTTTATCCAGCTCACGCGCCACGTTCTTGGCTTCGAACAGGGTCACAGGGCCGGGATGATACTGGATCTTTTCTATCGCTTCATTACCGATCAAATTTTGCGCGAATTTGCGCATTTTGACAAACTCATCCTTGGAATCAATGATCACGTGCTGGACATCGTCTTTAAGCAGGTCACGGATGACCTTCCATACCAGGGAGCCCTCTTCATAGATCAAGGCCGGCGGCTGTTTTTTCTTGGACAATTCGCGGATCTCCATCCACTTATTGACCAGGAATTTGGAATCGCGGAAGATCTCTTTTTCACCCTGTTCCATAGAGGCGGTACGGATGATGAATCCCCCGCTTTTGGCAAAGGTGAAGGTCTTTAAAATATCGCGCAGGCGCTGACGTTCTTCAGGTTTCTCGATTTTCTTGGAAATACCGCTATGCTTGTCCACCGGCATATAGACGACAAAACGCCCTGCCAGACTGACATGGGTGGTTAGCCTGGCTCCCTTGGTACCGAAGGGATCTTTGACAACCTGGACCAGGACTTCCTGGTCTTTCTTTAAAGGCAGTTCATTCTTGTCTTTCTTGGGAGGACGGTGGTCATGGCCCGGCTGCCCCGGCGTGGCCGCGGGCTTGGGCAAGATCATGTTCAGGATCTTTTGGGGTACGCTTGGTTCTTCCTCGATCTTCTCGATATCATTGAGAAAAGGATTATCAGCGTCGGTCAGGTACAAAAAGCCGTTTTTTTCCTGGCCGATGTTGACAAAGGCCCCGTTGATCGACGGTAAAATGGACTCGACCTTGCCCTTGTAGATGTTGCCGAGCATGGACTGGTGGCGGTCGAGCTCGATATAAAAATCATCCAGCTTGCCGTCCACCAAAACCGCCACGCGCCGCTCATCCTGGGAGACTTGAATTAAAATTTCTTTGGACACAGTCTTCTCTCCTTATAACGTGTTTATAAAAATGATGCCCTTACACGCAGGATGAGAACTATCGGCTTGCACCCGAGGCGGGATCTTTTCCAATGGTGATGATGTGCGGCGTCATGAAAATGAGCACTTCGGTCCTGGTCTTCACGGTGCTGGTGCTCTTGAAAAGAAGATCACCCAGCCAAGGTATGTCCCCTAAAACAGGGACCTTTGTCTTGGTCACATTCGTCTGGTCCGTGATCAAACCACCGATGACTAAAGTTTTGCCGTCTTCCACCATCACATTGGTCTCCGCTTCTTGATTGGTCGTCTCAGGCAATTGGTTATTATCAACCGTGATCGTTGCCTTCAGCGCCGAGATCTGCGGGTGCAAATCCAAAGTGATCAGCCCTGCGTTGTTCACATGTGGTGTAACCTCAAAATTAACACCAATAGGTAATTGAGTAAATCCTGTAACTTGCTGCTGCCCTGTGCTCGAGTTAAAAGAATATGTCGCTTCCGGGTATTCGAGGCCGATATTGATCTTGGCCTTTTGATTGTCCAGCGTCACGATCCGCGGGTTTGAAAGGATCTTGGTAGTGGAACGTGTGCTTAAGATCTGTAAAGTGGCTGAAAGCTGTGAAGCATTGATGGTCCCATAAGAAAAATCTGCGGCTGCGGGGGCTGAAGCTGTCAAATTAGTAACGGGCGGTGTATACGATGACCCGTTGGTCTGTGTACCGAAAATCCCTACGCCATTCTTGGAAAACGGAAAGGTGGTCGGACGTGTAGACCCGGTGATGCTGGCCTGCATCACCCAATCCACGCCCAGATTTTCGGTATCATCCAGGTCTGTTTCAATGATCTTAGTCTCTATCATCACCTGCGGTGTGACCGTGTCAATGGACTTGATCACGCCGGATATCAACTCCAGATTACTTGTCAGGTCCCGGATAATGAGCGAGTTGGTACGGTCATCGAAATTAATGAACCCCCGTTTACTGACCAATTTATCAATGACCTTCATGGCGTCCTCAGCCTTGGCGTAATTAAGGGAATATGTTTTAGAGACCAGAGGTTCCTGGCTTTCCAGGCTTAAAGTATCCTCACGGTATTTCTTCAAATTCTCAACGGACATGACCGTGATGATATTGTCCTTGCGGTCGTAGCCATAACCATAGGTGGACAGGATCACTTCCAAAGCTTTTTGCCAGGGCACATCTTTTAACTCAATATTGACGACACCGGTCACATCAGGGGCAGCCACGATATTCACCCCGCTTTTAAACGCCAGCACCTTGAGCACATTCCTGATATCCGCATCCTGAAAATCCAGGCTGACAAGGCCGGTTTCCATAGGCAAATTGGAGGGTGATAATTCTGCAGGCGCGCTTGCGCCGGGGTCTGTGGGGGAGGCAGCCCAAAGCATCGGCGCAAAAGCCGCAGCAGCGATCAAAACCACCAAGCTGTATGTACGTTTAAACATGACCTACCCCCCTGAATATTTGGAAAATCAGCCCTTTTTAAGCTTTAAGATAAATCTTTCGGTCCCTTTTAAGAATTCCACATGATCTGCCGCAATAATGTCCACGATATAGGGGCCGACTTGATCATGCGTCTTGACGACCTTGCCGTTGACAATGGCGGCATTATTGCCCGACGCGTCCGCGACGATCCCCTCGAGAACCAGATCATTGACCGACAAATCCTCATCATATGTCACGACCATACCGGCTGAAGACACTAAAGGGACAAACGGATCACGCTTCCCATGATCATCATACACAAAATTCTCCTGGGCATAAACAACATTTGCGAATAATAATATTAGCACAAAAAACAGGAATCTCATCAGTTTTTCCCCGTCCCAACGCATCAGTGCTTGTCCACCAGGATGATCTTGATGGTCAATGCAAATGCATGCATATTCGTATTGCCGGCATCGTTTTGAATAATGAAATCTTTCAGGATAAAGTACAGGTCGTCATTTTCCAGTTTATTCAGGAAATGGCCGAACATATGGTACCCGCAATGCGCCTTGATCACGATGGGCAAGGCGTAATATTTACTGTCCCCGGATGATGCCAAAGCCTCCTGTTGTTTCTTTTCAGGGACCAATTGGTCGATCTTGACGCCATATTCATTGGCAATGCTGGCAATGGTACTGAGGATGGCAGGCACCTCCTGGATGGGGCGCACCTTATCGCTAAGGGAGCTTAATTCAAGGCGTTCCTCCTTAAGCTTCCTTCTTAACAGATTGATCCCTCCCCGCTCAGCCAGCACTTCCTGGGTATCGTCGGACATTTTCTTTATCTGGTCATTGACAGCGGCGACGCTGGCCATTTGCGGCAACAGCAAAAGGAAAACGTCGAACAAAATGATCAGAAAGACGACGCCCACCAAAATGCTGTAACGCAGCTGGTCGCTTAAATTATTATAAAGCTCAATGATCTTGGATACGTCGAATTTCATTTGACCCTTGCCATAACGGTAAAATCGGTCACCTCAACAGCATTGTTCTTGCCCCGCTGGATCGAATTGACCTCCAGCGAATAAAAATCTTTCATAAAATCATTATTTTGCTTTAAGGTCGATATAAATAAACCCACATTATTGATCTCATTCTGACTCTTGGAGACGACACTGCCCTCCATGGTCAAATCGACCTTGTCCAGGATCATTTTTCTGAGCCAAAGCCCCCTGGGAAGGGCATCACTGATGGCGTTGAATTTGGGTGCCCATAAAACCGATTTTCTGGTCGTCATATCGGAGATCATCTTGAACTTCTTTTTCAGGTCCGCTGATTCTTTATGGATTGAGTCCAGGATGTTCTTATCAGGCAGCACCTGCTGCCACTGGGCCTTAACAACTGATAAACGGCTATAGCCCGTCATCCATACCACCCCCAGGATCAGGTGGACCGTCACTATGATCAAGACCAATCCTACCCCGACGCCTAAAAGAAGTTCCTTAGGGAGATTTATCGTCAAAGAATTTGAATCTCCCTGACCCTTTTTCCGCAAAGCTGGCGGGATCAAATTGATGTCTATCATAAATTACAGCCCCAATCCCAAGGCCACGCCAAATTGTGCCGCATAAGTTTGAATGTCTCCCGATGCTGCCGGGGCTTTTAAGCTCACGGTCGCCAAAGGGTTCCATATCTTGACCGGTAATCCTAAATGCTTCTCAAACACGCCGTCGATGCCCTTCATTAACGAGCCTCCTCCGCCTAAAAAAAGCTCATCGACCTGGGTATTCTTCTCCGTCATGAAATAATCCATCGATAAACGGATTTCCGTGATCAGATTATTGATCGGCATGTCGCACGCTTCAAGGACCTGGGCCAGTTTATCGCCCGGTGCCAGCTTAAGCGCTTCGGCTTGGGGACCATCAACCCCCATGACATTGGCGATCTTCCGGGTCAGCTCCTGGCTGCCGACGAATATGTCCCTGGCAAAGCGGGGGGAAGAATCCTTGAAGATCATCAGGCAAGACGCCGATCCGCCGATATCCAGGACAGCTTTGGCTTTCCCCGACGTATTGACCGGCGGCCCCAAACGGTTGAAAGCGTTGGCGATCGCGATCGAATTGATCGTCACCCCATTTAATTCAAGCCCTGATTCTTTGAACAATTTTATACGCTCGTCCACGATCTCTTTTTTGACGGCAGCCATCAACACTAACATTTTTTTGTCTTTACCTTCGGGGTCTAAAATGGAGCAATCCGTATAAATGCTTTTGGGATCAAAAGGAAAATATTTGTCCAGATCAAAAATATACGACCTGCGCAGATCTTCCAAAGGCATACGGGGCAGATCAACATAACGGATCAGGGTCCCTTTACCGAAAACTGAAGAAACCAGCTTCTGGTCATTAAAATGCAGGCGTTCCCCTATTTTCTTTAAAGCGCCTTTGGCATCATTCCCGGCCAAGGGTTCAATGGCCCAATGACGTATCTCAAAGCCTGCTGAGGATTGCCCTAATTCCACCGCCTTGATCGATGAGGTGCCGATATCAATGCCTATGACGGGAGGTGCTGCGGGTTTAGGTATTAAACGGTTGACCAATAGCAAATATTGGTCAAATACTTTCTTATAATCCATGGGTATATATTAACAGATTTGCATAAGCGATGTAAGCAATATCCTGATTTTTTTGGGAGACTACAGCTTGCGCAGGCAGCTTTTGTCAGTTATACTTTATTTAAAGGTAAGGAAAACATGAATAGATGCGGACAATCCATCATTGAATACTCCTTAATTGCCGTCCTTGTTATTTTGGGGATCGTCACGATGGGGCCCTATGTCCTGCGTTCTGTCGGCTCCCATTTTAAAATATGGGATGACGGTATCGGGGACTCTTTCCAGGAAAATCTCACTCAAGCTCCTGTCGGTGATGTGCCGGTCACCAATTCCGTCTGCAATTGCTGGTATGTCAACGCGGGATGCGGCAGCGCCAGTGCCGGCTCACAATGCAAACCCACTGAAAGTATCCTTAATCTCACCTGCAGCCTCGATAGTATCCAGGGATGCGATGTAGGTGCGCCTCTGTCCATGTGCCAGCCTGATCCGGTCAACTGCTGCACTGCCTGGACGAATATCAGATGCGGGGCAACTCCGACAACTCAGCCGACAGTTCCGCCCAATGATTGTTATGTTGGTTATGAACTGCAGGGCCACCAATGCGGCAACACCACTTCCACCCAATGCGTCCTGGCCAGTTCTCTTGGCCTGACTTGCACCGCACCCGCGTGTACAGGCACTATTTCAACCACCGATACCGCCTCAGGACCCGTGAATACCGCTGCGCCCTGTCCCAATGAACCGCCGGTTTCAACGCCGCTGACTGTAACAAACGGCATATCCTATGTCCAAGCAGATACTCAGGTGGATTGTGGTAATGCGTTGCCGTGCACATTTTGTAATCCCGCCCAAACATGCCAAGTATACTGTTTACCAGGCTATGTGCTTGATACGACAAACAATCCCCCCACAGGGTGCATTCCTGCCGCCCCAAGCTGCGGCTCCCAATCTATTTGCCCATCAGCTTATAAAGTTACCAGTTTCGATTCCTACTGGAATAATGGTTCTAATCCTGGCCAATGTGCTTCCTGCAGTACTTTTATATGTTCGTATTCCATATGGGTAGCTCCTTCGAACAATAACAATCTTTTTGTTAATCAATTAACCACCTATACAAGAACAGTCACTCTGCCTCCAGGGAACTATTACGTTAAATATGCATCGGATGATACAGGCAGTGTATCCGTTGATGGTGCTGTAGTTTGTTCCAACACCAACCCTGGACTATACACCTTTCAAAACCCTCAAAACTGCCCTTTTACGATCCCAGTCACACCATCAAATAGCCACACGATAACTTTACAAGATACCAATCTGAGCGGAAATAATAGTTCCTGGTGCTGGAATCCAGCCGGCGTGGCCGTTGAAGTCTTTAATAGCAGCGGGGTTGAAGTTTCAGACGGTAACGGGCCAATAGATACTTCCGCAGCAGAAGCCGGAAAATGGACATCCACGCTTGCCTGTCCGACCGGTCAATGCTGGGATTGTACCACTCAACAGTGTCAAGCCGCCCCTGTCAATCCCTCTCCGACTACGCCGATTTGGAATCCTATGACCGGTGGATTTAATTACTACTACGTTGGCGGGGGGACAGATAGCTACACCCCCAACACAAGTCTCGCTAATAATGGCACATTAAAATTAGCTGTACAAACTCTTCCTAATACAGGCGGGATGGTAAATTATGGCAACTTAAATCTACCCTCAACTGTGCCCGTCACAGTCCCGTTAACCTTCTTGCAATCTTCTAGCGCACAAACAGGGGTAAAGGGGATACAAATTACAAATACTTTCAGCAACCCAACCCCCTTGCCACAGATCGGCGGTAATATCGTCGAGTCAGTGTTCTTCGGTGAAAGCCCGAACTATGATGGCCAGCGGGAATACGGGATCGCTTTCTACACCTCTAACAATTCAATCTATGCTTACTGGAGCACAAATACAAACATCACTAATGATCCAAACCCCGCTAATAACATGAAAGAGGGACAATACCAGCTCACAGGTCTTTCCGCCAACGTCCAGTATACATTTGAAATGTACCCGGTAAGCATGGGCGCCAACAGTTGCGGATTTCAAGTCAACGTATACCAGAATGGCACGCTCCTGACCCCGCCCATCCCTGTCTTGGGCGTTACAAACTACGGACCGAACGGTGTCTTGGACAATGGCATCTTGACCAGCGATCCGACATATTGCCAAGTGCTTATAGGGGGAGCCAAAGGGTACATCTCTGCCAACATCGTGCCAGACCCGGCGATCACATGCAACAGCACATGCGGCACCAACAACTCTTGCTGCTCCTTGCCGGCAGGCCTTTATCATAAGCTGCAACAGGTGAGCATCGGACAATGATGAAATTATTGCATCTGCTGGATCATTGCTTCTAGGCGGGATTTACGTTTGTCCAGATCAATCATTTGAGAGCGCAGATCATCCAGGTCAGCCCTGAGCCCCTGGCCCTGGTGGTTGAGGTCATCGAGATTGCCCTGTAACTTTCTTCCTTCGATCTGCTGACCTACGGACATCTTGACAGCCTGGGCTTTTTTGGTCATTTGGTCCATCAACACTTTAAGCTGCGTATAATTCCGTTCCAGGCTTTTTAACTCCATCTCTAACTGACGAAGCTGGGTATCATCCCACTGATCGGCAAGCTCCCCCTGCGTAGAAAACTTTTCCAGCGGGAATGCAGCTATCTGGGCTTCCAGGTCTTTGATTTCTTCCTTTAAAAGCTGCTGATGGGCCTGGGCATTGGCCGCAGGCAATAAGGGTGAGGTTTTTTGTAAGATCATGATGGATTCATGAAACCCTTCCTGGCGCTGCTGGCTGTCATAGATCATTTTCATCAATTTTAATTTCTCTTTTTGGATATGGACCGCTGCTTCGGATTCCGGGGATTGCACGGCAGGTAAAGGGATTGGCGCCTCTGTCAATGCTTTCAGCCGCAAAAGCAGTTTTTGGTCCTCCTGATAACCCGCTTCCATGGACTCCTGGATCAATTTGATGCCGCCTTCGGCTTTTTGGGTGCCGTCATCCAGGTCATAATTTTCTTGTTCCAACCGTGTGATCTCCTGGGCACGCCGGGGATCATGACCTTGCAATTGGGCGGCTGAATTATCCAGAGTGACGCTTTCCCGCTGTAACTGCCCAAACTGTGTTTGCAGCTGCAGGAGCTGGCCTTTCATAAAATTATCCCGGGCCGCCAGTTGGTCATTGTCCAGGCTCAGTTTTTCCACGCTTTCTTTTAAATTAGAGAGCACTGACTGCAAGGCCGTGGTGGCGGTGGCGACATTGTCCTCCTGCGCCCAAACGCGGCCGGTCAAAAGGATCGCCCCTAAAATAACAACAAAAAATGATCGCAACATTCCCTGTTCCTTTTTTTGCGGAAGGTTTCTTTGGATCCCCTATTTCATCGCTGAAGTCATGTTCAAGATCGGCAAGAACAAGGCGACGACGATAAAACCGACGACGATCCCCAAAAACCCGATGATCAAAGGCTCGATGAGCTTGGTCAATCCCTCCACCGCCGTATCCACCTGTTCATCATAGAATTCAGCGACCTTGGCCAGCATTTTCTCCAGTTGGCCGGACTTCTCGCCGATGGCGATCATGCGGGTGACCATTAACGGGAAAATGGTGCTTTTGGACAACGGGTCGGCAATGCTATTGCCTTCCTTGACGCTGACCTTGATCTCGTCGACCAGGATCTCGATGACCCTGTTGCCGCAAGTTTTGCCGACAATGTCCAATGATTCCAGGATCGGCACACCGCTTTGGCTGAGCGTTGAAAATGTCCGGCAAAACCGGCTTACCGAAACTTTACAGATCAGGTCCCCGAATACCGGCATCCTCAAAAGCAGGGTATCCACCTGGATATGGCCGGCAGGTGTCTTTTTATACTTGTTGAATAAAAATACAAGGGCGACACCCCCGCCGACGAGAAACAGCAGGTCATGCTGGAGCATATTACTGAGATCGATCAGCATCTGGGTCATGGCCGGCAATTTTTGGCCCAGGGACGAATAGATTTGGGAAAAGGTCGGGACAACCTTGACGAGCAGTCCCACGGTGATCAACATCGCCATGCTCACAACCACCGCCGGGTAGATCATGGCCCCCTGCACTTTTTGGCGGAGCCGCTCGCTTTTTTCCAGATACATGGCGACACGCTCAAGGATGGTGGTCAGTATCCCTCCGCTCTCCCCTACCCGGATCATGTTCACATAGAGCTGGTCAAATATTTTGGAATGTTTTTCAAAGGCACTGGAAAGGCTGCTGCCTACCTGTATGTCCTCGCGGATGGTCGTGAGCGCGGCTTTGAAATTCGGATTCACCGTTTGCTCGCTGAGCGCTTCCAGGGACTGCAAAATAGGGATGCCCGCATCCACCATGGTGGCGAACTGACGGGTAAAGATGACCAGGTCTTCCGCCTTGACTTTTTTCGTGGCCTGGGGCTTGTTGGACTTCTTAAAAACCGATTCCTTTTCTTCCGCAATGCTCAAAATGATCAGGTTGCGTTTGCGCAGTTCGGCGACGATCACGGCTTCACTGTCCGCGGCAATCCTTCCTGAGACATTCTTGCCATCCTGGTTGCGGGCGGCATATTTATATGTAGGCACGGGTCACATCCTTATAAAATCAATAATTACGGGCGATGGCTTCTTCAATTTCCGCTCTGGTGGAAATAAAAGTGGCGATACGGCACTTGGTCAATGTTTCTAAATAGCCCTTCTTTTCATCGCTCAGGGGGTTGGTCATCACCACACTTAAGATCTCGCCGATACGGTCGAGGGCGATCACTTTTTCTTTTTGGGCCACGTCCTTGGGGATCAGGTGCACGATCTGCGGATCAATGGTATATTTATTGACGGCGATATACGGAAGGCCACACTGGATGACCAGTGCCACGACAATGTCCCGTTCATCAAGAAGGCCAAGATTGACAAGGACCTCGCCGATAAAACCGCCCTTTGTCTTCTGTGCCTGCAGCGCCGCCTCCAACTGCTCGGGGGTGATCTTTTTACGTTGAATCAGTATTTCTCCCAACAAAACTTTATAGGCATCCATGAAAAAACCCCCATCGTTTATTATTCATCTTCGGAAGCGACCCGGAAGACTTCCGTCAATGTAGTTTCCCCTGCGATCATTTTATCAACGACATCGTCAAAAAGCAATTTCATCCCTAAATTTTTCTGGGCATAGCGGGTTATGTCTATCGACGTACTCCCTTTAAGGAGCATGTCCCGGATATTGTCATCGATCTGCAGCACTTCCGTGACACCCACCCGGCCTTTGTACCCGGTGCCCCGACAGCGCTCACAGCCCTTGCCTTCATATAAAACAGTGTCCGGTTTTATCCTGTGCTGGATCTTCTTCAGGATCTCCGGCGTGATGGTCACCGGTTTTTTACAGGAATCACAGATACGCCGGCACAAACGCTGGGCACAGACCAGGACCAGGCTGGAAGCGACCAAAAAAGGCTCCAGGCCCATATCGACCAGCCGGGTGACAGCGCCGGCAGCGCTATTGGTGTGCAGGGTGGAAAGGACAAGCTGGCCCGTGAGCGATGCCTTGATCGCAATGTCCGCTGTCTCCGCGTCCCGGATCTCACCGACCATCACCACATCCGGTGATTGGCGCAGGACGGCGCGCAAGCCCGTCGCGAAATTAAGCCCGATATCTGATTTGACCTCGATCTGGGTCAGGCCGTCAAGCAAATATTCCACCGGTTCTTCAATGGTGATGATATTCCTCTCCGGGGTGTTCAACTTGCTGATCAGCGAATAAAGGGTCGTCGATTTACCGCTGCCGGTCGGCCCCGTCACCAGGATCATCCCGTAAGGTTTATAAATGGACTCCTCCAGGATGGTCTGCGCGTTCTTTGAAAACCCCAATTTAGACAGGCCCACCGAAAGATTGTTCTTATCCAGTACGCGCATGACGATTTTTTGGCCGAAGGTCGTGGGCAGCATGGACAGGCGAAAATCGACTTCCTGTTTGCCTATCTTCATCTTAAACCGCCCGTCCTGGGGGGTTTGGGTATTGGTAATGTCCAAATTCGCCATGAGCTTGATGCGCACCCCCACCGCATTCTTGCTTTCCTTGGGGATGGTCAATATGTCCTGCAATACCCCGTCGATACGGAACCTCACCCGCATCCCCATCTCCTGGGGCTCTATATGGATATCCGATGCCCTTTGACGCAGTGCTTCCTTGATGACCAGATTGACCATGCGGATGATGGGCGCCTCCTCCACCGGCTTGGCCCCATCCAATTCATGGTCGCCGTCGTGCCTCTCCTCTTTCTGGTCTTCATGGGCGCGCATAATATCATAATTCTTGGTCTCTGCATCCAACCCCGCGTTGGTCATGGCGGCCGATGCTGTTTTGTAAAATTGCTCAATGGCCCGCAGGATCTGGCTTTCAGAGGCGATGACGATCTCAATTTCCTTGCCTGTCACATTGCGCAGGTCATCCATGACAAATACGTTCAATGGATCGGCGATCGCGACGGTCAAGGTTTGCCCCAGCAATGATATCGGCATCACCAGATACTGGCGCGCGGTCTTCTCCGGGCAAACAATTTTAAGACGTTCATCAAAGCGGTATTTGTTCAGGTCAATGGAGGGGATGTGAAGCTCACGCATCAAGAGGATCAACAGGTCCTGCTCTGAAATGATCCCCTGCTTGAGCAAAGCCTTGACCAGGCTGATGCTTTTGTCCTGTTGGATCTCCAAAAGCGCGTCGATATCCGCCTGGTTGATATTCGGCAGCTCTCGAAGCGTCTTGATAATCCTCTCTTGGGTCGTATCCATAAATTTTATCAATCAGGGGCTGTCAAACGGATCACTTCTTCGAGCGTCGTCAATCCCTGCGAGGCCTTGATGACGGCGTCCTCGCGCATTGTTTTCATGCCTTGGGAGCGCGCCGCATTCTTGATCTGGGACTCTGAGGCGGAAGCCAGGATCAATTCTTTGACCTTATTGGTCAAGACCAGCGTTTCGGTGATGCCCACCCGCCCCTTATAGCCGGTCTTCAAACATTTATCGCAGCCTTTGGGCCTGTAAAACTGCCCATTGTGATGGGGCAATAGTTCTTTAAGATGGAACTCTTTATTGATCTCATCGGTCGCCGTATAAAGCTCACGGCATTTCTGGCATACCCGCCGCACCAGGCGCTGGGCCACGATCGCCACTACGGAGGATGTGATCAAGAAAGGCTCAACCCCCATATTGATCATACGGGTGATGGAGCCAGGGCCGGTCGTCGTATGCAGGGAAGAAACAACCAGATGGCCGGTCAAAGCCGCCTTGACAGCGATGTCCAGGGTCTCTGAATCCCGGATCTCACCGATGAGGATGACATCCGGGTCTTGACGCAAAATGGAACGCAGGGCCGAGGGAAAGGACAATCCGAACTCAGTGCGTATATTGACCTGGTTAAAACCTTTCATCTGGAATTCCACAGGGTCTTCCACCGTGACGATATTCCTGCCGGGGGAATCGATGTATTTAAGGATCGCGTATAAGGTGGTGGTCTTGCCGCTGCCGGTAGGACCGCAGGCTAAGATCATGCCGTGGGGCCTGTGGCAGCATTCTTTTAATCTCTCCAGGGAGTCAGGCTCAAACCCCAACTTTTCAATGTCCGCCATGTCCTGGTTCTTGTCCAAAACACGCAAGACTATTTTTTCTCCCATGGCGGTGGGCAGCACATTGACGCGAAAATCAACCTCTTTGTTCTGCGGTGTGAATACCCGAAATCTCCCATCCTGCGGAAGGCGGTGTTCTGCAATATCCAGACTTGAAATGACCTTGATGCGCGAGATCAGGGGAAAATGCAGGCTCTTGGCCATGCGGTCGATCTCCCTGATGAATCCGTCGACACGATAACGGATGCGCAGGCAGTTTTCCATAGGCTCGATGAACACATCGCTGGCCTTGGCCACCACCGCCTGCTGGATGATCGTATTGGTCAAGGTGATGATCGGGGCCTCTTCGCTGAGATTCTCAACAGACCTCTGATTTGGCTGTGACTGCTCTTTGACCAGCTCCAGGCTTTCCGCCTCCTTCGTATCTTTGATGTCCTGGAAAATTTCCTCGAGGTCCGATGAATTATTATTCGCGTAACTGCGCTCAATGGCGGAACGCATTTCGCGGGGCCGTGCCAGGACAACGCTGACCGATAATGAGGTCATGGCCTTGATATTATCGATGGTCAGCATGTCCAGCGGGTCGACCATGGCAATGGTCAGCTGGTCATTGAGCCTGGAGATCGGCATCAATAAATGCTTCTCGGCTGTTTCTTTAGGGACTAATTTCAAAAGGGCGGGATCGATCCTGAATAAATTCAAATTGATCAGGGGTAACTGCAGGGCTTCGCTTAAGACAACGCTTAACTCATCTTCAGCGACCAATTTAAGCCTCAGGAGGATACGGCTTAACTCCCCACCGGAGCGTTCCTGCTCTTCGATGGCTCGATCGAGTTTTTCAGGAGTTATCAGTTGGTCCCGCAGAAGAATTTCTTTAAGAATTTCTTGTGTGGGCAGCATCAGCGCGTTTCGTAATAACGATTGATGGCACTGTTAATTTCTGTCACGGTACTGACAAACGCCTGCACCGAGCAGCCGGTAACTGTCTCAATATCTTCCAAAGCCTGGACATTCAAGGGATTGGCCATGGCAACCGTCAAACTGCGCCCGATCTTGTCAATAGGGACCAGACAATACTGTTTGCATACCTTGATAGGGACGGTAGCGACGACCTCAGGGGCAATTTCATAGTTTGCCAAAGGCAGATAAGGAAAACCGTATTGGCATGTCAGGGCCTGGACCACGTCCTCTTCGGTCCCAAACTTCAATTGGACCAGCGCCTCACCGAATAGAATGCCTTTTTCTTTCTGGAAAACTAAAATTTGTTCCAATTGAGTGCGCGAAATGACACCGCGCTCAACTAAAATTTCGCCTAATTGTTTATTGACCGTTTTACGGAAGTGTCTCATAGTGGTTATCCTATTGTCCTCTCATGCCGAGGACTCCTTTAGGTCGCTTTGAATCCCTGTCTGCCGCAAAGAGCGGCAGACGTCTTTACTATAGCGATTACACCAGATTTTGTCCAGAGCTGGTTTTTAAAAAATGGTTCGTTTTTTGCTCAAATTCAGTAAAAATCCCAGCAACAGGGCAAAAACCATGAAGGAAGTGCGGCCGTAACTGACCAGCGGCAAGGTGATCCCCACCACCGGTAAAAGACCCATGACCATACCGATATTGATGACCACCTGCATGGCCAGAATGCTGACGATGCCAAGGGCCACCAATTGCCCGAAAGGATCTTTATTGTGGCGGGTGATCTTAAAACCACAATAAATGATGACGCTGTAACAATAGATCAGCAGGATCCCGCCCAAAAGCCCCCATTCCTCGCCGATGACGGAAAAAATAAAATCCGTATGCCTTTCAGGCAGGAAGTTCAGCTGGTTCTGCGTCCCGGCAAGCCATCCCTTGCCTAAAAGCTCACCGGAACCCACCGCGATCTTTGACTGGGTAATGGTATACCCGGCGCCCAAAGGGTCACGGCTGGGATCCAGAAAGACCAGGAGCCGGTCTTTTTGATACTGTTTTAGAAAATGCCAGGCCAGCGGCATCAGTAAGCCCAAGACCGCCAACAAGCCAACGTAAAACCTGAGTGCGATCCCGCTGGCATAAAGCATCACCAGAAAAATACCCATCACTAAAATAGCGGTGCCCAAATCCGGCTGTTTAAAAATGAGGACCATCGAAACACCTATCAATAACAAAGGACAGATCAGGTCACCCCAAATCTCACGGATCGAGGTGGAAAAATCGAAGGACAATCTTGGCCGCCGCTGCGAGAAATAACGGCCTAAAAAAAAGATAACCGCCAGCTTGCTGAATTCGGAAGGCTGGAAACTAAAACCACCGACTGAAAACCAGCGCGTGGCCCCCAGGGCCTGGCGCCCCATCACCAATACCAGGACCAAAAAGAACACACTGATGCCGTAAACAATGTAAGCCACATCAAAGAATTTGCGGTAATCACCACGGCTTAAAACGACCATCAGCAGTATCCCCAGTAAAGCGATAAAAAGCTGGTCATAGAACACCGATACACCCACCACATTGTTATTAAATGAAGCGCTGTACAGTGCCAGCAATCCGATGGCAATGATCAAAAGGGTATGGATCCAAATGACCCTCGGTATATGGCGTGCCAAGATCATAGATGACAACTCCTGACCGAACATGTATGCGGGACCGGAAATAGATACCGGTTGCGGGCGACCCATTGATAGACCAGGGGCCCCAGGATCCCGGAACCTGGAAAATAAACGACGGGTATCATCGGATAAAGCATGGGGCAAATCCACGCCAGTTGCCGGAAAGCAAAAAAGCCTCCATACTTTCTGCCGTCTGATAACTCAAGGCGCATTTCACTCATTCCTTTAGGGCCTGGCACATATTCAAGCTTCCCCCAAAGGTCCATCACTTGCACCCGCTTTATGCTGGCACGGCAAAAACCGCATTCTCCATCATAGATTATTTTCGGACGGGGGCTTTGGGCATTAATGCGGCGTTTGGCCTCGATCCACGCTGTTATTTTTTGCGGATAGATAAACAGAAGCATCTGCGCCGGGAACAAAAATAGAAAGATCGTCGGCACATCCAGGGTCAGGACAAGAAGGAGATGCCAGCACAACCCTAAAATGATCGCCGCACGGCGGGTCTTGGGAATGAAAAGCAGGAACGGCATCGACATCTCCGTTGCCACGATCATGAGACCTGTCGCGTAACAAAAATGCGGATGCACCGCCATCCATTCCTTTAAAAGGAAATTCTTGGTCACCCCCTGGACAGGATAGTTCATTAAATAGTAAACAGGATTACCTGTGATCCAATTGCCTGTCCCTGTGATCTTATAAAGACCGGTAAAAAAGAACGTCGAAGCCGTCTGCAGCTGCAAAAGCCTCTGGATGAAAAACGGCCGTGGGCAACGCCAGGCATTGATGTCCCCTCGGCGCAAAGCATCAATAGAAAAGTAATCTCCGTGGTAGGATGTCACGCACATCAAGAATAAGGTCACCAGCAAAATGTCCCATGAAAGCGTGCCGATATGAAAATCATTGAGCGCGTAAAAATAATAACAGCAGGCTGTCATTAAAATGCAGCTGATCTGCGCAAACAATCCGATGAGAAAACAAAACCAGGTAAGATAGAAGGCCCAGACAAAAAAAATGACCAAACCATCAGGACTTTTTTGTACCCCATTGATAAACGAAGCCGGGAAAAAATCATAATTCAAGGTCTTTAAAGCCGCGGAAAAATAATTATCATCCAAATGAAAGAAAGACGGGATCACATGCAGCCCCACCGTCAAAGCCACAAAGATCCTAAAGAATGACAATCCAATGGATGGCCGTCCCTCTAAAAACAATATGTTCCAAATATTCTTCATAACGTTTTTTGTCATTCCCCGCAGGTGTAAACAACCGTCTGCGTTCTCTCCATGGGCTGTTCGGTCAAATGAGGGTATTCGACGTAGGTGACCAGAAATTTCTCAAAATACGGGAACTTGCGCTTTAAGAACGGGCAAAAAGAATCAGACATCCCCTGCGAGAGCACTGAAACTAAAGCATTGCGATTTATATTATCATAGCCGATGGCGCGGGTCTGCAAGATTTGGTGGGGGTCGATCAATTGAGGATTACCGTTCTTAACACCGTAAACTTCCGTATACCCAAAATTGTCTTCAAGATCATAAAACATAATCCAGCCAGCGGGCGGAAAAAGGAACTTCATCCTGGGTAATTCGCGCTTGAAAAAAGGCTGCAGATAATAATAGCAGGTTGATTCATAATAAAAAACCGCCAGCCAAAGGACGACGAAAATGGAAATGAGTTTGTTGCGCAGATGGATATTCATTTTTAATTCTCAGCGAAAACGTCGGCGGTAAAAACATACAGGGCTGTGTCAGGGTCTTTCCAGGCATCCGGCGGCAGGCCGGCTTTCTGGCTGCAAAGCTGCGACAGGAATTCTTCCTTGCTCCATCCTGTCTCATCCGCCACCTGCGGCAGGAATACTCCTTGATGGCCACCCCGGCTGACGATCACACCATGCTTGCCCAATTGTATCTCTGAAGCATCTTTAACGCGGCGTGGCTGTGAAAGAACTGAGATCTCAAGATGGATATCTTTTAATTCCGCCGCTGTCACAGGACTAAAACGCGGATCCTGGGAAGCCGCGGCCACGGCCATGTCACGCACGGTTTGATACAGGGGCTCCTGACCGATGATATTACCGATACACCCGCGCAAAGCCCCGTGCTTGGTCAGCGTGACAAAGGCCCCTTCGATCTGATTAAGCCGCGCCTCCTTTGTCGTGATGCCCGCCACCTTGCCGGTACTGACAAAATTCTCCAAACTGTTGCGGGCTATTTTTAAAAGCTCCTTTTTCTGTGCCAAACTCAAAGCTTCGACTCCACCACTATCGTCAGCCTTTGCTTGGCCTAAAAGTTCTGAATAAAATATCACCGACGAATAACCCAC
>Ga0206883_1004_pt1 | contig 65645 bp, 54 predicted proteins | sample Alteio_BWOrgCont_2_FD_152910 | JGI IMG/M metagenome (GOLD analysis project Ga0206883, IMG submission 152910) | Enriched cells from forest soil in Barre Woods Harvard Forest LTER site, Petersham, Massachusetts, United States -... | ecosystem: Environmental > Terrestrial > Soil > Temperate forest > O... | reverse complement strand
ACCGCCCCCAGAAGAAAGCATCACCTTCAGGGGATCCCCTTGAACCTTCACCGACGAAATCTTTCGCTTTTTGTATCAGATCAAAAGGAACCTTTTCTGTTTCAATGGCAAGTAAGGAACGTATCCCCATTAATTTATCCAGGCAATCAGGACAGGCAGCAAGGTGTTCTTCAATAAGGCCCTTCTTTGCCCACAAAGCCCTCCCCTCCAGATAGGCAGCCATCGTATTATCATCCAGACAGGAAGTGTCACGTTTCCGGATCGTTTTCTTAAAATATGACCAGAGTTTCTTGTCTTCCATCACATTTTCCTCCAGGTAAACCTTATTCCTGCTCTCATTAGATTATACGCAAGGAAAAGGCAAAACATCCATAAAATAATTGCCCAAAACCATACAAATCATCTTTCTTTACTAAAATACCTGCGTAACACCTCCAGAGCTTTATGTTTTGTGCTTCGAATAGTCTGTGCATCTACCCCGACGATCTGGGCAGCTTGCGCAACATCAAGATCCTTTTCAAAAAGAAGTTCAAGTACAAGCTTCTGACGGCCGGTCAGAAGGTGCTTGGGGATCGTTAGAGGAAGGCTCGTATTATTTTCATCATTGGGAGCGGCTATTTCCCTATTCTCAATAGACTCGTGTTGAGGAGGGGATTTTCTCAAAAAATCGATAGCTGTGCTTCGCGTAACAATAGTCAGCCAGGTACTTAACGAAGATTTGGCAGGATCGTAAGTTCTTAATAAATAGTGGTCATCTTTGATAAGCCGGACAAAGACCTCCTGAAAAATTTCATTAAGGTCCCAATCACTGGCGTTTTTTAGATAATTGAGAAGGATTTTGCGGATGACAGAATAAATCAACGCGGAATATTGCTCAACAAAGATATCCCATTGAGGTTTATCACCTTCTATCAATAGCCTTAGGTCAACACCATTCATATTTCACACGACGTATCCGAAGGAAGATGTCAGGCTAAATATTCTAAGAGGAAACAAGCAATTCTTTGACAGGCACACCATCGCTCCATTGGCCCATGTACCTCTGCTTGGGTGTATTGCCTAAAGCAAAGTCCCTGTTTTTACCGTAAAAAGCAGCGTCGCACAAAGCATCGAATAATTTCCAGTATCCGTAATAGTTAAGGGCATTGGGGGTTGTCTGCTGACGGCTGGCAAGACGCGCTTTTATGAACATCCTGAGGCGTTCTCTAATTGGACCGGGGTTATCATCGTCATTCTGACCTCTATTAAGACGTTCTCCGGAATCGAACTGGTCATCCGGCGCTACGGGAGCAAGATGGTTGGCCTTTAACGGCGGCCTTCCGTGGCTGTCAGATTGTACGATGATATAATTCTTGTTAGACACAGGCAGGCTTGTCGATGCCTGGTATATCTTTTTCGCGGTGGTATCCTTGGCAATACGATCAGCATCGCCAACTATTATAAGAAAAAGGGTCTGCGCAGGTATCTGGCTCAAATCCTGTAAATGATACTTGTTGCCCCCATCAGGTTCAACACACATGACTGCTTTAGGCTGCGGCAACCCTTGGGCCTGCGCAATAGCAGCCATATCCGCCGACATGATCCCTCCCATGGAATGACCGACCACGGCGATCTTATCCAGCATGGGGTGCACGTGCCCATTTTGCTGTAATACGACTAGCGCATCTCTAACCGCGCTAAATGCATTTGGTAAAAAATCCGGTGTCGGTGTACGCAAACTGTCTTGATAAATAGGATACACCACGATGTTACCCCGCCTCACGATATGCTCAATCCAGGCACCATAGCTTTTCGGATTGATAGCACTCCATCCGTGATTAAAAATGACCAGCGGCGCTGATACGGGAGCGGGATCTGCCGGCTCATAAATCCAATACCGGCTGGCACCTTCACCATACTCGTGTTTGGTCACCGAGGCGTAGGCATATTCCTGGCCCCCAGGGCCAGATAGCGGCTGCTCAGGAGGAGTTGCCGCGTAAGAACAGATCGAAAAACCTGTGAGAAATGCAGATACAACGAAGAATTTCTGAGAATTCATAGTTTATTTCTCCCTGGCTTTACATCTATTATACGCAAAAAATAAAAAACATCTCTCCCAAAATCACTTAAATAACAGTTTTCTTAGCCAAAACGGTGACCATTGATATTCCTGTCGTCACACCTGAACTATCGGTGGCCGTTAAAACATACGTCGTCGTTTGGGCAGGGCTCACCGTCGTTGAACCGGAAGACATGCTGGAAGTGATATTCCCCGGATTAATACTTACCGCCGTAGCACCTATAGTTCTCCATGTTAACGTAGTTGCATTGCCGGTTGGAGTGGCCGTGAAAGAGGCAATCAAAGGCGGATGGGTATTGGTAATAAAACCAGCCAGCCAATCAAGGTTAGGCACCACTGACCAGGCATACGTCTTGGGTGGCTGCCAACCTGGATCAGTAATATAGACATGCCCTGCAGGCGGATTTTGAACTTCAGAATCCTGCACCTTATACCAGCCGCTGCCATCGCTGCGCAGGCAAGAGGCGTTATTAGGATCACAGGTTTGTCCTGTGATGCCGTTTAATTCCGTGCCCACCCCGCTGGAAGTTTGCCCGAAAAATTGGTCAGCATCCCCGTTGATCGCACGCAAACGGTCAGCAGGCAAGCTGCGGTTGGCAGGGTCCATGCAAGCCTTCATGTTTATAGATATGTCACTGTTAACTTCCAACACATCACCATCTGCCATCCCGTAAACCGCCTGGACGCGAGGATCAAAATCCTTGGCCATGGTGGCAATTTGGGCCCCTTGGCTGATACCGCTCATAGTGATCCCTAAATTGCAATTGGCTCCAGGCAGCGCACAAATGGCGGCAAGGGCGCTGCTAGGGCTGCCAGCATTGAACATACAGGCCATTTTACTTTTCAATAACGAACAGCTGTAAGGATGGGAAGTGCCTGGATTCTGAAAAGAATTGGGATATTGAATGGAAACTGCCAAAAAACCACGGCTGACCATTTGACTGACAATTGTTTGGGCCTCCCCGCTTTGATAATCCTCACCGGTGCCAACAACATGAATATGCACCGGAAAAGGACCAGGACCACTGGGTTTTTGTCCCCAAATGCCCATCCTCACCGAACAGGCACTGAAGCTATCGTTAAGGCCCGTATACGTCGCATTGATCGTCTGCACCCCACCTGACGCCTCAGCTTGGGCACTAAAGTTAGCCGTGACATTCATATTGGCATTCACTGCCAGTACACAGCTGCCAGTACCACTGCATGCCCCTGACCACCCTCCAAATACGGAACCACTGGCAGCAACAGCCGTTAAAGTAACAGTTGTCCCATTGGTAACTTTTGTGTTACATAGGGTCGCGTCAGGATTGATCCCGCAATTAATAGTATTATTTGGTCCAAATATCATTCCAAACCCGGTTCCCGTCGTAGAAACTGCCAGGGTAGATGTTGTTGGCGGAGGTGTCGGAAGATTGCTCACCAGATAGATAATAGGCGGTGTCTCTGTATAAACAGCGAGTTTGGTGCCATCAGGGCTCCATGAACTATCAGCCGGTCCAACACCTGGTGAAAAATAAGGCAGGGTCGCATTATGAAAATCAACGACTTCTTCTTGATTGGAACCATCCGCATTCATAAGCCATAGGTTTAGCGTTTGGTTGTCCGCCATACCCCGGCTGCTTACCCAGGCAATGGTATTGTAAGACGGGTTTATCTGCCCATGCTCATTCCATGCATTATTATCATCTGTCAAATTGACATACTGGTTTGTCACTGGATCCATCCTATATTCGTTAGCAAATTTGCTGCCCACGGCAGAGGCGGTAAAAATGACCTGTTTGTCATCCATCGTAAAACCATGGCTTTCATAAAATGCCCTCGCGCCCAAGGGTTGGTATAAAGTTGTAATATTACTGAGTACAGGAACGCCATTTTGAACATTAAAATCCGCGATATGCAACTGCCAATCGCCAAGCGCACCATCTGCCTGGACAAGTTGTGCCCAGAACAATTTGGTCCCATCGTGAGAGAAATGCGGATGTAAAACACCGCTCGCTTGGCCACCGTTAAAGGTATCAACAATTTTCCAGTAATTGGTCCCGGTCGCATCCATGATCCACAGATCATTGGCCACACCTGCACCGGGATTCGTTAAGGTATTAGGAAGAAAATTATTGCTATATTGGCCTTCGAAGACTATATACCTGCCCGAAGGATGCCATGCGGGATTCCCCTTATTCTTTGTCGGCGCCCCAGGTTTACTGCAGGTCAGGCAGACCTGGTTAAGGCCCTCAGGGTTCATGGTCCAGATATCATAATAGCCATTAGGGCTAAGCCGGTCAAAGGCGATCAGATTCTGGGCAGACCAGTCAACACGGCCGCCATTGCTTGCTAAGACAGTCGCAGAAACATTAGCACCATAACTATGCTGTGCCACAAGAAGGCATATGACGCAGCTGAGTGCACTAAGTGATAGATTTCGAATGATTGGGCCCATATTTATTTCCTTTGGTTTTATGTCCATTGTTAGTTTTTCCTCTCATTGGATTATACGCAAAGGAACGTCAAAGCATCCCCAAAAAAGATCGCTTAAAGCAATAATATCACTTTTCTTTGTTGAAATATTTACGTAAAACTTACAGTGCAGGGATTTGGAGGGATGCTGCCGGGCTATCGTTTTCTTTTAATCGAACGGTCGATCTCCCTTTTGATCTCGCGCTTTTTGATATCATCTCGCTTATCATATAATTTCTTGCCTTGACCTACCGCAACTTCCACCTTGGCCCAGCCTTTTTTATTAAAATAGATCTTGGTCGGGATCAAGGTCAGCCCTCCGCGGGTCAAATGACCATTGATCCGCTCAAGCTCCTTGGCATGCACCAGCAGTTTGCGGGGCCGGGCTGGTTCTTCATTCAAATAGCTAGCCTGCTCGTAGGGGTTGATGTACAAATTATAAAGATAAAGTTCTCCCTTATCAATATGGGCAAAAGCATCTGTAAAACTGGCCCCCCCGGCACGCAGGCTCTTGACCTCACCACCGGACAAAGCAATGCCGCACTCCCATTTATCAGTCAGGATATAATTGTGATATGCTTTTTTATTCGTGGCGATGGTTGTCATTTTAATTAATTAGCTTCCCATAAAGCGCTAAGAAAATAGGGATCGTGATCATACTTAAAAGATGTGAAACAAAAATACCCTGATTGATGAAATCCTGATTTTTCGTCTCATAATTCCGGGCAATAATGGATATCGTAATGGACGTAGGCATGCACGCCTGAATAATAGCTACAAAGCTAACCAAAGGATTTAATCTTACCATAGATAGAACGATCAAGGTTAACAAAGGCAACATAATCAATTTGATCAATACCGCACCCGTCACCTGGACCCATTTAGTCCGGGCCAAGCTTGATAAGCTTAAATTACCACCTATGACGATCATGGCAATGGGCAGTGCCGCATCCCCAAAGATCTTGACGGGCTTTAAAACCGGTTCAGGGACAATACCTTTCCCAACAGTCAAAACAATGATCAACGCGGCAAACATGCTTAATAAAGGCGGATTGATCATCTTTGTTAGATCTATCCGGCTGGATTTTTCCTTAGTCACAAGCCAAATCCCCAATGACCATAGGCAGAGGTCAAAACCAATAATGGAAAAAATCACTGAGGTGTATACTTTTCCTGCCCATGGCCCCAAAGGCAGAGAGATCGCTATCAATAAGGGAATGTACCCGCCATTGTTCAAGGAGGACACCGCCTGGAATCCTGTCTTAAGAGGCCCCCGGTGGCGCCACGTTATCAGGGAAGAAACCAGTAAACCTGTTAATACCAGGCTGATATTGATAAGCGGAAATTCCCACCAAAATGGCATCAGCACCGCATCAAAATGGACAAGTATCTGGTAAAAAATGAATAACGGAAAAAAGATATTAACACTTAAAAAGGACAAAAGCCTGAGGCCGGACTCATGAATGATGCCACGACGCACCAAACAAAAGCCCATGGCTCCCATGGCAAAGATCTGGGCTACGGCGATCGTAGAAGTCTGGAAAGTTATAGGAAACATAAGGTGGAATTATAACAGTTGCGTGTTCTTGTTGACAGACAAATTTCATACGACTATACTGATTGTCTTGTCAGGTCACCTTCTGGCATATAGCTCTGTAGAAATCTGCCGGGGTGGCGGAATTGGTATACGCGTACGTCTCAGAAGCGTATGGCGAAAGCCTTGAGAGTTCAAATCTCTCCTCCGGCACCATATAGTATTACTTTATAGAATAGGGGTTTGTATGAGTGATGATGTCAATGTTAAGAAAAATGGCGCGATGGACGAAATTGAGCTCAAAGAATGGCTGGCTTCCCTTGATTATGTCCTCAACAGCGGGACTCCTGACCGGGTACAATATCTTCTCCAACAGCTTCAGATCCGGGCCCAGGAATCAGGCGTCACTCTTCCTTTCACTTATCACACTCCCTATATCAACACCATTACCAAAGAAAAACAGCCACCTTTCCCGGGCAACCGCGAATTGGAACGCCGTATCAAATCCATTGTCCGCTGGAACGCCATGGCCATGGTGGTCAAAGCCAATAAAATGACCGATGGTGTCGGTGGGCATATCTCAACCTATGCCTCTTCCGCCACCCTTTATGAAATTGGTTTCAATCACTTTTTCCGCGGACGCACCGATACCAGCGACGGAGATTTAGTTTATTTCCAAGGCCACGCCTCACCTGGTATCTATGCCCGCGCCTTTGTGGAAGGCCGTTTATCAGAAACCAATTTGAATAATTTTCGCCGTGAACTGGCTGAAGGCGGCGGCTTGTCGTCCTACCCGCATCCCTGGTTGATGCCCAGTTTTTGGCAGTTTCCAACTGTTTCCATGGGTTTGGCCCCTATTATGGGGATTTACCAGGCCCGCTTTAATCGTTATTTGGAAGATCGCGGCTTAAAGGCCAAGGATGACAATAAAGTATGGGTATTCATGGGTGATGGCGAATCTGATGAACCTGAATCCTTGGGCGCCTTGACCATGGCCTCGCGTGAAAAATTAGATAATTTGATCTTTGTCATCAATTGTAACCTCCAACGCTTAGATGGCCCTGTACGCGGCAATGGCAAGATCATCCAGGAATTAGAGGCCCTGTTCCGCGGCGCCGGCTGGAATGTTGTCAAGGTCGTCTGGGGCAGTGAATGGGACCAGTTACTCGAAAAAGATACCGAAGGTTTATTGGCCCGGCGCATGGGTGAGGTGGTTGATGGTGAATTCCAGAAATATTCCGTCTCCTCCGGCGCTTACATCCGTGAAAAATTCTTTGGCACAGACCCCCGCCTGCTTGAGATGGTGGCCCACCTGTCAGATGAAGAAATCGGCGATATGAAACGCGGCGGCCATGACCCTGAAAAGGTTTATGCCGGTTATAAAGCTGCTGTTGAGTACAAAGGTGCTCCGACGGTGGTATTGGCCCACACGATCAAAGGCTATGGCTTGGGCGAATCCGGTGAGGGCAAGAATATTTCCCATAATCAAAAGAAACTCAACGACCAGGAACTTAAAGAATTCCGTTCCCGCTTTAACATCCCCATCTCCGATGCAGAAGTGGCTAAAGCACCTTTTTACAAGCCAGCTGAAGATTCTCCTGAAATGCAATACCTGCGCGAACGCCGTAAGGTATTGGGCGGCGCTTTACCCATGCGCCGCACAGAGTCAACCCCTTTGAAAACCCCCTCAGAAGCAGTTTTTGAGGAGTTTTATAAAGGCACTGACGGCCGGGCCGTGTCAACGACCATGGCCTATGTACGGATCCTTTCCCAACTGTTACGGGATGAATCCATTGGTAAATTCATTGTTCCCATCATCCCTGACGAAGCACGCACCTTTGGGATGGAAGGACTTTTCCGTCAATGCGGGATCTATTCCCACGTCGGCCAGCTCTATGATCCTGTGGATTCGGACAGTTTGATGTATTACAAAGAAGCCAAAGACGGACAGATATTAGAAGAAGGTATTAATGAAGCAGGCTCCATCTCCTCTTTTATCGCCGCAGGGACCGCTTCGGCAACCCACAACATTAATACCATCCCCTTCTACACTTATTATTCCATGTTCGGTCCGCAGCGTGTCGGCGATCTGGTGTGGGCCGCCGGTGATCTGCGCTGCCGTGGTTTCCTGGTTGGCGCAACCTCCGGACGTACCACCCTAAACGGTGAAGGCTTACAGCATCAGGACGGTCACACACATCTGTTGACCTCAACAGTACCTAATTTGATCTCCTATGACACCTCCTTTGCCTATGAAATTGCCGTGATCATCCGCAATGGTATTGAACGCATGTATGAAAAACAGGAAAGTTTGTTTTATTACATTTCCGTGGGTAATGAGAATTATGTCATGCCTGCCATGCCGGAAGGTGCCAAGGAAGGCATTATCAAAGGATTGTATAATTTTAGCCGGTCCACCAAAACATCCGATTTAAAAGCACACTTGCTGGGGTCTGGGGCCATTATGAACCAGGTCCTGGAAGCCCAAAAGATCCTGGAAGAAAAATACAATGTATCCACCGACGTGTGGGGTGCGACCAGTTACAATGAATTACGCCGCGAAGCTTTGCATGTAGAACGTGATAACATGCTTAACGGCAAAAAAACCAAGGTCCCGTATGTGACCCAAATGCTCCAAAACGAAAAAGGCGTTTTTGTATCTGCCTCTGATTATATGAAGGTCTTGGGGGATTCGATCCGTCAATGGATCCCGGGTCCTTACACCGTACTTGGTACGGATGGATTTGGCCGCTCGGAGAGCCGTCCGGCGTTGAGGGACTTCTTTGAAGTGGATGCTAAACATATTGTCTGGGCAACCCTGGTGACTTTGTGTCAGCAAAAACAAATCGGGGAAGATGCGTTAGCTAAAGCCCAAGCTGATTTAAAGATCAATCCTAATAAACTGAATCCCATGATTTCGTAATATAAAGAAAGATCATTATGGCTGAATTGAAGCTTCCTGAATTAGGTGAGAACATCACCCAAGGTACCGTCACTAAGATCCTTGTCAAGAACGGCGAGACAATCAAAAAGGGACAAAATATCCTGGAGTTGGAGACGGATAAGGCTGTTTTAGAAGTGCCTTCCAACGCTGACGGCATTATCGGTGAGGTCTTGATCAAAAGCGGCGCGGTTGTTAAAGTCGGACAACCGATTTTTACACTGACTGGCTCCGCTACGGGTGTTTCGACCCCAACTCCACCAGAAGCCAAAATATCCCCAACCAAGCCTGAAGCTAAATCTGAAACACAAGCGCCATCAGAGCCAGCTAAACCAGCAGCTGCTTCCGGCGGTATTTCTGAAATGAAATTACCTGCCTTAGGGGAGAATATTGAGAAAGGTACTGTCACTAAAGTTTTAGTCAAAGTCGGCGACACCCTTAAAAAGGGACAAAACATTTTAGAGATCGAAACGGATAAGGCTGTATTAGAAGTCCCCTCTGCCTCTGAAGGCGTGATCAAAGAGATCTTGATTAAGGCCGGAACAGTGGTCAAGGTAGGTCAGCCGATCTTCAAAATTGAGGGTGGTGTATCCGCTCCAAGTGCTGCACCTGCTGCCGCTGCTGCTCCTACATCTTCTACGGCAAAGATCAGCAGCCCGGTTGAAAGCACCGCTAAGGCTCCCGCTCCAAACGCACCTGCAGCGAGCGCTCCTCTACCCATACGCAAAGATATCCCGGCTGCACCGTCGGCACGTTTATTGGCACGGGAACTTGGGATAGATATTGGCCAAGTCCCTGGCTCAGGCCGTGGCGGGCGTATCTCTAATGAGGATGTGAAAGCTTATTGCAAAGTACTTAACACCTCCCGTCCTGCCGGTGGAGGCGTTGTCTCCGCTTCTGTTCCTTTGCCTAATTTCACCAAATGGGGTACGACGCGGCGTGAACCGATGAGCAATGTCCGTAAAAAGACCGCGGAACATCTTTCTAATGCGTGGACCAGCATTCCTCATGTCACCCAATTCGACAAGGTCGATATCACGGAACTTGAAAAATTACGTAAAAGCATTTCCGGCACCAACAAAAAAATCTCTGTCACGCCTTTTATCATCAAGGTGGTGGCTGCAGCCTTGAAGAAATTCCCGCAATTTAACTCGAGCATTGATATGAGCACCCAAGAGATCATTCTTAAAGATTACGTCAATATCGGGGTCGCTGTTGATACTGACCGCGGACTTCTGGTGCCGGTATTGAAAAATGTGGATAAGATGTCCATCCTTGAAATCTCTGATGAGCTGACAGCCATGGCTGAACGCGCCCGTATGAAGAAAACCACCATCGAGGAAATGCAAGGCGGATGCTTTACGATCTCAAATTTGGGCGGCATCGGCGGCACTTGCTTTACGCCCATCGTTAACTGGCCGGAAGTGGCTATCTTGGGCGTGTCCAGGGGATCACTTGAACCGGTTTATACCGACGGTCATTTTATACCGCGCCTTATGCTTCCATTATCTTTGTCTTATGACCACCGCATGATCGATGGCGCAGATGGTGCCCGCTTCATCCGCTGGGTCTGCGAAGCTATTCAACAACCTTTTCTTTTGGACCTGAATAAATGAGCTCCTCCATTCCATTGGTCGTCATCGGCGCCGGACCCGGCGGTTACGCGGCAGCTTTTTTAGCGGCTGACTTGGGACTGGAAGTTGCCATCGTTGAAAAAGAACTTAATCCCGGCGGCGTCTGCCTTTACCGCGGCTGTATCCCTTCTAAAGCTCTTTTGCACGCGGCTAAGATCATCAGTGAAGCCAAACATGCCAGTGCCTTTGGCATTGAATACAATGAACCTAAAATTGATATCACGAAATTACGTGATTGGAAGAAAAGTGTCGTCACCAAATTGACCGGCGGTTTAGGTCAGTTAGCTAAAGCGCGCAAGATCAAATATTATCAAGGTGAGGCAAGCTTTATTAATTCCAACACCTTAAAAATCAAAAAAGCAGATGGCAGCACTGAAGAGTTAAGCTTTCAAAAAGCCATCCTGGCGACTGGCTCACGCCCTGCTGTCATCCCTAATTTACCTCAATCCCCTGATATTTGGGATTCCACCACTGCTTTGGACCTGGAGAATATCCCTCATAATCTTTTAGTGGTCGGCGGCGGTTATATCGGCATGGAATTAGGCACCGCTTACCATGAATTAGGCTCCAAGGTCTCGGTTGTGGAAATGACCCCAGGCCTTTTGCCTGGTGCAGACCGCGACCTGTCTGATGTCCTTTATAAACGCGTTAAGGGCATGTTTGCCAAGATCATGCTCGAGACTAAGGTCATCAAAATGGAAACCAGCAAGAACGGCATTACCGTGACCTTTGCTGACTTGGCAGGCAAAGAATTTAAAGAAGAGTATAATAAAGTCCTGGTCTCTATCGGCCGCAAACCCAATTCAGAAAATTTAGGCCTTGAGAATACCAAGGTCAAGGTCACTCCCCGCGGCTTTGTGGAAGTCAATGACCAACGCCAAACCGCAGATCCCAGCATCTTTGCCATCGGGGACATTGCCGGTGACCCTATGCTGGCCCATAAAGCCTCTCACGAAGGTCGTGTGGCTGTGGAGACGGTCGCTGGACACAAAGTGGCTTTTGAACCCCAAGCCATCCCTGCAGTCGTCTTTACAGACCCGGAAATCGCCTGGTGCGGGATGACTGAGATTGATGCCGCTAAAGCCAACCGTGAAGTAACGGTGGTGAAATTCCCATGGGCCGCCTCAGGCCGTGCGCTCACCCTGGACCGCACCGAAGGCCTAACCAAACTCCTTATTGATCCTAAAACTCAACGTGTATTAGGCGTGGGTATTGTCGGCGTGGGTGCCGGGGAAATGATCGCTGAAGGGGTTGTGGCCATTGAAATGGGTGCTGTTGCTGCAGACCTGAAACTTTCCATCCATCCTCATCCGACGCTGTCTGAAACCATCATGGAAGCCGCCGAGAGCTTCTTTGGTCACAGTACGCATATTTACAAACCTAAAAAATGACGCAGGTCATTCATCGGCTGGATACTAATGATCACCGGCACAAAGCCGGTGGAATTTTGCAATTGCGCAAGCATGGCAGGATCAAGATGAAATTTGATCCCTACGCTGTCATTCCCCCCGAAGCGGGCATCCATCTTTGTCTGTAAATTCATTTTTGCAGGGCCCAGATCTATACCGCCGGTATTTTCTGGAGTGACCATGGCCTTGCTGACATCCGCAGGAATGATTTCTTCGTTGCCGTATTGGCGACGGCCTTTTAAATCTGTAAAGACAACCGTTACTTTTCCGCTTTTTTCAAGAACTGCAAGGACATTTTTAGGATAAGGTTTTTCTTTGTATTTATCCGAATCAAAATAAAGAATATTTTCAGGTAAAAGTTTAGTCGTTTCCAAGAATTTGGATAAATTACGTATAAATGCGGCCTGAAACCCTGTTTCTTGGGGGCCGCGTATAATTAAGAAACGGTGATCTTTTGTCAGATAGTTCCTGAATGTACCCTGAAAGGCAAACGGGTCAAAATTAGATGTGTAGAGGTGGCTGAGCCCTTTGGCGCGGCCTTGTTTATCGTAAATAACGATCACGACGCCTGTAACTATAGGAGCAAGATATTCTTTTGTTGGCAACACTAAATTTAATTTGTCTCCCTGATGAATTGTCTCCAGAGTGTCATCTATCTTTTTCTTAGCGTTGCCAGGCTGTATCAAAAATGGTTGATACACGTCCTCCGGACCTCTTTTTTCCAAAGACTGTTGTTTTGCCGGTTTTCCTATTGCTGTTGCTATTGAAATTTCATTTTCAATATCTGCCAATAATGCTGTTACCGGACTGGTAAATATAGGTTCTGTTGTGCCATTAACCTCATGTTGCTTTAAATCGTCGACCAGCCTTCGAATGACACTATCCATTCTTGAATCATTAAATGCGGCAATGGCCAGCTCTTTATTTAAACCTAAAGAAACTTCAAGGTTGGTCCCCACGGTAATATTCGTTTTATATTTGTGATAAATACCGGCAAGGGAAAGACAACGGACTTGTAATGCATAAAGGCCGTTGCTATAAAGCATAAGCACTCTTCGAAAAGAATCCATACCACTGCCTTTCATATCACCTATCTGTCCTGTTTCTCTAAGCCAATATTTCGCCTTGTATTTTTTAGTTATGACAAACACTTTTGGAGGACGATCTGCCTTCATCGCCTGATTGATGCTTTGTAAATCCATGCCTTGCATACCACGTTGCAGTAAGTCTGAAATTTTTTTCTGCAGGTCATCTGAAAAGATCACCCGTTCAAAAAGTTCTTTAAGACCCTGTTTATCGGAAGCCTTTACCCACCTGTCTTCTGAGCGCCCATCCAGAACATTGAATAAATACACGGCCGCATAATGTGTTGGGGTTGGCACAGGTGCAAACAGTTGTTCTGCCAACATAAACGGCGTAAAATTAGGATGTGTGCTCAATTTAATTTCTGCCATATAGGCCAAGGTTTCCATTTCCACCAGTTTTTGATCCCCGCTGCTCATTGTTGACCATACATCCTCTGGCACCCCAAACCTATTGACCACAGGCACGTAGGCTGCATTTAAAATTTCCTGGGTTTTATGGGTCAATTCGTGATTGACAACATCCTTTTCAATGAAAATCCGTAATTGATCCCGCTCCATACCCGCCAATTCCCTTCTGATCCAACGGTTGGCTGCCTCAGTGACTTCTCCCCAGAGACCGGCATTCTCTACCTGATTGCCGGGGGTTAGAATCTTCATTATCTCATCTACCAACTTATCTATATTACTAAGATTGATAAAAACAAAATTCTCCCCCAGTGGACTTATGCCATCAGCCTCGGACTCCAAATTGCCGCTCATATATCTGCCATAAATAGCTGTTATATTCTTTTTACCGATTCGCTTGGGTGGACTTTTTCGCTCTATCCCGTAAGTGGATGATGAATAAATAAAACCGTCTTTGCGGACGGTTACATTCAATAAGCTATAAATGTTATTGGGCACCAGAAATTCTTCGTTAAATTTTTGCCAGCGTGTCTGTAAATCCGGGTTTAGAACAGTAAGGTTGTCCAATATGTAATCCATCATACTGCCTAACGGCCTGTTGATCGAACGGGAACGCACCCTCAGGATATCACTACCCTCCTTAAAGTCGTTAGTTCTCTGCTTTTTAATAAACCCGTCCCATGTGTATTTAAAAAAGTATTCCATTCTCTTTTGAGGATCATTGATGGCCTTCAATGCCGCACGGGCAAATTCCCGTGAATCAAAACTTTTTTGAGGCACAAAGCCGCCTCTTAGACCTTCCTCTATGACTAAACTTATATCGTCCCATCCATACGCAGCTACACCCCTCCTATCCAATATATCTTTCCAATGGGTGAACGATATGATATCAATATCCCCCGGTGCTGCGTTCCGGATCCTTTCCAACTCATTGATGATGAGCATGCGTGCCAACTCCAATTGCTGGGCAGGTTTCAATGTTTGAGCTTGAGCCTCACCTGATAAAACATTGGCGATAACAAGCCCTCCGGCCCCCCGCCATGCATCACGCAAAAATTTTCTTCTGGGAACAGCTATCATAGCCTGATTTGATAATGAACGAATGAGCAAGGCTGCAGCAAGTTCGATATCCTTTAATTTGGGATCATTTGATGGAAGCGCCAGCGCCTTATTTAACCGCGCCCACAAAATAGTGTCTTCTTCTAAATTGGGCATACCTTCCATTGGCAGATCAAGAATCCCTCTTGCCCACAATATCTCTACCCGAGTGGGCGGATTTAAAACCTGATCTGCCCTTATACGGGGAGCTACTGCATCTGCGGAAGATTCAAGCCTCTCTTTTGAAACATACTCGTCCCCGTCATCGATGGGCAGCTCGGCGGCTTTTGCTTTTTCCTTTTTCTCTGCCTTCATGGCCAAATCATCCGCGACCCTTCTCTTCAGGCTCTTTTTAGCATATTCAACGCCATCCTGTGTAACTCTATCAAAGAAATTCTCAAAGAATACCCCACCGGGTACAAAAGCAAAATACATGCTGCCCTGAGGCAGCCCTGTCACAATACTATGGTTCTTTCCTGTGACATAACTTAACAAATACGATGGTTTTTTGATGCCATTCAAACCTTCAACTCCCATCTGCCCCAATCCAACAACCGCATCTGCTTTAATAATTGTCTCTGCCAATGAGGAAGAGATATCCCTTAAATTTATCCCCGCATACATCGGCCCGTCCTCTAACAAGATGAATCGACCTTCGGCCCCTATCTTCTTTAATTCACTTAACTCATGGGTCCTTAACTGCTCGCGTACATCCTCAATGGTAGCATCAATGGCCACCCGCTTTTTCTTGGCAACCACGGTTATTGTCAGATCAGGATTCATCCGTAAGAATGTCTGGATAAGAAGCAGATGATAATAAAGATCACCATTATCATCGACAAAATAAACCAGATCTGCTTTATTTCCATTTAAGAATCTTTCAACAAAGTGTCCCGTGGCATTCAAAGCTAATTTCTCCGACTTGGCCTTTTCTTGCAGACCGATCGTCACATCGATGGACCTCTCCATTTCCCTTTGTACTTCAGGATCAGAAAACCAGATATTGGGCGCAGACGCATACAGCGCCATCCGGATCAATCCATCCAGATAGCGTGTTTTCTCATCGATCGTTGATGCCCCTTCTAACATTCTTAATGACTGACCAAATGGCGTACCTTCGCCTGATGAGCGCCTGACGATCTCATTGGCATTCCTGGCGATGTCCTCTGCCCCTTGTTCATGTTCAGGCACCTCTGATCCATAAATGATTAACTCCGCTATCCTGTCAATGATACGATTGGATTCTGAATTAACTGTACCATCAAAAAAATTATTACCCGAACGGTCTGTAAAGACAAGTAAGGCATCCACCCATCGTTCAAATTGAGCACGTTTTTCTCCCCTATCTTCAATGGCGATCCCTCCCTTAGCAATGGCCTTGCTTAATTCCCTGTCAAATAAACCATCCATATACTTCCTGTCCCAAGACCATACTTCATGGCTACGGGCATCCCTCTTTAAATACGGCCCACCCATATAATCACTTGAAATGATCGCATTTATTTCATCTGCAGAGGCAAGATCAGGGTCTTTGGGACTTAACAAACGGATAACATCCTCTTCCCGGCTCCCTGAAGGCAGGACACCGGCACGTTCCAATAACACCAACAGTTGAGAACCTTTCCTTGTTTCCCTGGCCTTGCGTCGAAGTACCATGCCAGCACTTTCCATCCTGGCCCCGTTTAAAAAGGCACTGACACGGCCCGGAGAAACCTTAGATGCTTCAGCGATTTCCATTTGAGTCATTCCCTTATATTTTGCCGGCAACTGCCCTGGTGTTTCTATTTTTGCTCTTTGTAGCTCCTCCCAAAGCCTTTGAACATTTTTTGACTTAAATGTCCGCTGGGTAATCGGCCCTTGTTTAGCTGTCATGGCATGATCTGCCGGGACCAGTTCAACTAAAATACTGGAATGATCGTTCCATAACACCGTTGCAGAAACAGCATCAGAATGAACCGGTTCAATATATTTCAGCCGATAATCTCCTTGAAGATCAGATTTATTATCTATACCAATGATCAATTTGCCGCCAACAAGGTTGGGAACCCCATAACTATCATAATTGATAACGGGATGTTTATTCTTTAAAGCACGGGCTATTTCCAGCGCCATTGACTTTACTTCTCCTTTGATAAGGTGAATCTTAAACCCATCCCTGACCATCCCTTCCTGTGGCATCTGCTTTAGCGGATATAGGGTATCTATACCGGAATACCCAGGCTGAACATGCAAAGGCCTTGTCATATCCATTTCATTAAGATCATCCCAGATTTGAGTGATATGTTGTCCATCCCACGGCTTTCCGTAATATTGATAAACGCTCGCCATAAGATTCAACAGCCCTGCACCATGGTCTGGGATACTATTTATCCTGGGAACATGTCCCAAGAATTGCGGTTCAACCTGCTTAAAAGGAGCATTCGTTTTTTCCTGTTCCTGGGACACTTTTGCCAATTGCATTACATGTATTTCTTTTGAATTATCACCTTGCAAAATACCCAGATGCCCGCTGACTGGCACAACCAAGGGAGGCTTTTCAAAAATGGTGGACGAATACTGCGGGATTTGTATAAGGCCAGCCAGCAATGCCATGTAACCTAACCATGTTGATGCCTTGACGACGCCTTTATATGTCCTCAATAAATTCCTTTTATTTTTGTCGACGATGAGCCTGTTGTAGCCCATCAAAAAACTGGAAATAGCAAAACTATACAAAACATCATATATATACCCATTCATTACCTTTCCTGATAACGGAGCCCCAAAAATAAACAAAGCGGCGTTCAAATGTAATAGTACGGATAAAGCGTAAGGCGTCCAACGGACATCGTAATCTTCAGCATCGGGAATATGAAATGTTTGCGGGTCTGTATTGAATATTTTTCTGGCGATCTTGTCTCTCTGTTCATCAGTTATAACATCGCCATTGTCCGGATGTAAGGATGCATATACCGCCAAAGCAGCTACATAGGCTTTGGGGCCGAGCCCTGCATTATATCCTGGTAAGATTGTCCCATCCAAAGGCAAACCTTCCTCGTCAAATTTATCCTTGGACAATGAATAAACCAAATACGCTGTTTTCTCATCCCTCAATTTCCAAAGCACATAGGTATATATCAAAGATGTTAAAAATGATTCCCTGTCAGGGTCTGCCAGAATAACGAGACCATTTTTATGATCAAAACCGCCGGGAACTAAGGGTCGTGAAGGGATACCGACAAAAGGATGCATATTAGGGATGACTGTGATATTTAATTCTTTTAATTCTTCCTCTCCCAATAAAGACAAGAACCATTCCATGTCCTTCTTACGCTTTTTCGAAAGAAGTGAAAACCCCTTGATAAACACTTGACCATTCGATTGGCGTGTGTGATCAGCTGGTGTTGTCGTAGCCAGTACAACACGCATGGCCAGTAACCCTGTTTTTTTCAACACGCCGCTAAGCATTGCCCTATTGGACGTATACGCCATGGCTGGCCCCATACGGCTGGCGAAACTAAATCCTCCAGAAAAATATTTCTTGGGAACGATCTGCTGGGTCATGGGGTCCTGCTCTTCTTTGATATAGTTGTAGGCCCCTTTTTTGAAAGCTTGGAGGTAACGTTGGTAGATGGCTTCAATATTGAGTGATTCTTTATAATCCACTCCTGCTACCTTCTTTTTGTCCTCATACACTTGGGCCAGGATGCTGTCCCTGATCTTTTTCTTGTACCATGTCGCCAGGATCAGGGAATTGTAGACTTGGCGCAGTTGGGCAAAATTCCCGTTTTCATTGACTTCTTTGGTAAGTTCGGGAATAACTATCTCACGAATGATTTTGGATCCGATGGTATCTGGTCGGTAACAGTTATTTTCAAGGGCTAAATAATCCTGCTCAAGCATGACCTTCAAACTGCTTTCAACTACATAGGCCGTACCGGCTTTAGCGTTCTCATACACCACTGCCTTGTCCGGCACAATCCAGACTTTGTTAAATGTATTCACCGGAATATTGGTCGTGCCAAATTTTTTCTGAGTTTCCTCATAGATACGCTTCCAGAATTTCTTGCCTGTCTCTCCTTCAGGATAAATCAAACTAGCCGTGATCTGTTTGAGCATGTAGTCTTCTGCCAAAAGATCGCGACCCATTTCAGTCAAACCAAAACTTTGAGGGATGATACGGTTCTTTTCGTAAGGACTGAGATTGACCCAAAGGTCCTTTTCAGGGATGGTAAGACTGGCTAAAAAATATTTTATGAGTTTGGTGGCTTCGGATTCAGGATGACGATCTTCACTATCGCCTTGATCTAAAATGAAGTCGAAACGAAATGGATTGTCTGGATGGACCTTGATGCCTTTTAAAATTGGCGGATTAAACTCAGTGCTTAAAGGCACCAATACTCCGGGAGCGGGTAAGTGGAATTCACCTTCAACGCTATAAATTGGTTCTGCGTTGGCGGTTGGTATTGGGCCTAAAGAATTAAAGAAAAAGGCAAAAATAAGCCCCAGAGCTATATTAGCTCTTAAATTTAGATACTTTCTCATATATAGAGAAAGTATGCACTATTTAACTGAATTTTGCCACTTTTCTTGGGTCACTGGGGGTCTAGGAAGGCTGGTCTGTATGGCTTAATCCAAAAAGCGGAAGAATATCGGGCATTTCTTCAATGTTAATGACCCGAGGATAAAATCCTGCTACGCCGCGGCGTTTAAATTGCTCGGCCAGTGCTTGGTCGAAATGTACTTCGATCTTTTGCCCTGATTCTTCCATGTCCAGATTTGAAGGGTCGAAATCAATACCACCGTAAGAAGGGATTGCCACTGGTTCTGAAAGAGCTTTAACGTTTTGATGGCCCATGGCCCTATCCGTTTCAGACAACTCTGACAAATTAGCTCCATTGACCCTATAAATATACCTGCGTAATCCTGCATCCAACGCATCTGCAAGTGCAGCTTGAACGCCATGATGCACATGCTCATCTTCAATAAAATTTATCTTTATCTGGGGCTTGCCTTTATTGTCTATGCTTTCCTGCACATTGTACTTCATGGTTACTGCCGGCTGCCTTGTCTGTGTGTTGACAATACTTACCGTTGTTGTCAAATGTTCATCATTGATCAAGGACTCACCGATCTCAAAATTTGGTGGAATTACTTTCTTTAACGCCTGGTTTTCTTCTGCCCTGATCGTTTGTTCCCTCTCCGGTGTTGCCAGGGGATCCATTAAGGGCAAGGCTTGGGGCAAATTTGCTTTTTGAAGCCGGGCCAGAAAATACAGGTATTGCCTATTTTCCGGCTTAAAAATATATTCGAGAACAGGCAGCGGGGCAAAAGCGAAATCATCATAATCGATCTCACCTGTTCTAAAGAATTTGATCACTCCTTTACGGATAATGGTGGAAGAGATCTCCGTATCGATCCCCACATTTTTAACCACTTCAATTTCTTTGTTACTGATCATCTGGTCTCTTAACTGGTCTGACGTATCCGGACCGCGGACAACACTGATCATCCTTACCTTCACGTCCTTAAAACCGTGTTTTCTCAAATACATATTGTCCAGGTATAGCTTGGAAACCGTATCCAATAGCGGCATTTGAATTTTATGAACGGAACTAGGCTGGGATTGAATCAATTCTTCCAGTTGACCCAACTCTGCCGCTTGGATCAATCGATCCAAATCAGCCGTATGGCTGCCGTCGTCAAATGCTCTGATACGCCCCAACAGTTCTTTATACCCGGGCAAACGGGCATAATATAAAAAATCCTCCATACTCTCCTGAGTGACTTCCTTATAACCCGACAAAGTCAAGTAATGATCGCCGCCGGATGTATACGCAATATCCAGACTTTCGGCATCCTTATTCAACTCCGCTAAAGGAATAACCTTTTCTTCGCCATTTAAACCCTGATCATTGGGCAATTGCGGCATCACCCGGACCAAGGGAATGTGGTCTCCTTCCATCTTGCCGAAAATATATTCAAAAATAATCGTCGACATTTCAAAACGGGGTTCAAACATTTCCTCCAAGGCCGGCTTGCGGGCTCGGTCGCCCTTGGTCAACAAAATTAAAAAATCATCGGACTTACTTTCAGCCATGGATTTTAATGCGGTTAAGATCGTATGCGCATCGGTGGGGATATTGCCGGCATAGGCCAGGGTGCCGACCTTTAAATTTTTGCCCTTAACTGACACAGGATCATCCTCTGAAACCCTGGCTTTATTGTACAAATTAATTTCCCCGTTCATATGATTGACCGCCACACGATACACGGCTTCTTCCAATGCTGACTCAAGCTGGCCGGTCCCTGATTCTGTATTTTGAACGACATTTCCATTATGGCGGACTACGGGTATGCCCAGCTTTTTCTGCAAGTCTTCAGGAGTTGTATTATTGACCAAGGTGCTCAATCCCCTTTGATAGATGCCATCAAAATCAAAATTCCTCTCCAATCTGCTGAATTCCGGCCTGGCACTTTCGAGTGTTTTTGCGTATTCGTATTGCGCATGGTAGTTTTCATGTTGATTATCAACAAGCGCACGGATCACCGTACGGGAAAATAGATCAAACTTATCCTGCCCGCTGGCGTGAAATTTCTCCAGATAGTTCAAAAAACCACGCTCTATATACAAATTCCCGTCATGCCACCCCACTTGAAATGTATTGGTGTCCTCTTCAATAATGAACACATCTTTAAATCTTTTAACATATAATTTCTTCCTTATTAACGTCTCCATGTCTTTCGCCCTTAAAAAACGCGCTACTTTATTCACCTTGCCCAGGTAAAAATCCGTTGTCGGCGAACGATTGGTCTTGATATTAAGTAAAGGCACCCAACGGGCCAGTTTCTGTTCAATGCTCATGGCCGCATCTTTAGGCTGCTTCCTGACACTTGGCATCCCGTCCATATGAACTGAGAGCACATACCGACCAGAATTCCTGTGCAAGGTCTTCCTGACGGCCGGTGAATCATCGACCATGGCAAAATCATCCGGCACAATATGCACCCCGCCCGAGAAATATTTTCTGGGAAGGACCTGGGCAGAAACAGGGTCAGTATCTTCTTTGATCAAATTAAAGACCCCTTTCTTATAGGCGCGCATATACCGCTGAAAGATCTGTTCCTTATAAAAAGGATCGTTTAAATTAATACCGGAAATCTTCTTTTGATCTGAATAGATCTGATTGAGCAGGGCTTCTGTAAGGCTTTTCTTATACCATGCAGCCAGGATGACGGAATGATAAACTTGACGCAGCAAGGCAAAATTCCGGCCCGTATTCACTTCTTTTTCAACTTCAGGAAGGACTATCTCACGGACGATATTGGCCCCTATTGAACTCATGGTGCTGGGTACGAGCGCGTGTTTCTGTAAAGCTAAATAGTCTTCTTCCAGCAGGACCTTCAAGTGGCTGCTAATGATATAAACAGTATTGTTCCGGGAAAACAAACGGACCTTATCAGCGACGATCCAGACTTTATTGAATGTATTAACGGGAATTTGGGTAGTGCCGAACTTTTCCTGGGCCTGGGCGTATACCCGCCGCCAGAATTCTTTACCTAAACTCTTTTCAGGATAGATCAATGAGGCGGTCAATTGTTTTAAAACATAATCCTGGGCCAGCATGTCCCGGCCCATGGCTGTCTGGTCAAAGGACCCCGGGGCGATCTTACTCTTCTCATAGGGCGAAAGATTAACCCATTGGTCCCGGGCTGGAATGGTCAAAGAAGCTAAGAAATACTTAACTAATTCTTGCCCTTCCTGCTTTAGGACCTTTTCATCTGTTTGCCCATCGGCATCGAGAATAAAATCGAACATCAAGGGATTGTCCGGATGGATATGGATCCCATCGAGCATCGTGGGATCAAATCTTGCGGAAGGAGAGATCATATGCCCTGGGAGAGGCAACGCATTGATACTAAAATCCTGGTCTACCGCCCCATATCCTGGGCATAACCCCAGAAAGGAAAAAGCAATAAGCGTAAGGACAACGATATATTTATTAAGGTTCATGGGGAAAACTCCATTAATTACATATCTGTTAAAATATAACATATATAAGGAGGGTCGTGCAACCTAGGAGGGAAGTCCGAGGAGTGGATGAAACTACCACAATCCCCGCTTAACCAGATCATCGTGCAAGTTCCACCAGATATCATTGGCTTGTTTGCAGGTCAATTTTAACCGGTTGACCATAAAATAACGGCAATGATAATCGCGCCGGTGAAAAACCATCAAAAACTGCTGCCAATCTTCCTGCGTTTGCAGCTTTTCTGCCGTTTCTTTGATCCAAAAATCAAACATCCCTTTACTCTCCTGGGGATAGATCGTGAAGTATTGATAGGATAAGACCCCGCCGCTCAATATCCCCACCAAAGCGGCTGCCGGCAGCAAAAGAGCCACGCATTGGCTGGCAGACCACCACATAAACCCGGTGAATAACATCATCATGGGCCATGAGCCGCATATCCTCAAGGCATGCGGTAATTCCTGGTTGGTCAACGCTGAAGGGATGATCCCGATAAAGAAATTGGCAGCTAAAAATAAAAGCCAGCGCCGGTCTTTGATCACGGGATTGTCAATCCAAGATCGTCGGAAAAACGCTAAAACTATAAACACCATTAAAATCATTAAAGCCGCAATATCAAGGAAACTGAATATCCCCAAATGCCTGGTTGAATGCACGTACGAAGGGTCTCCCGTAAAAAAGAGAAAATCAGGGCTTAAATGCAAGAAATAATTATGGAAAAAAATACGGATGATATCCCACGGGGTCCCTGTTGATCCCACGGATTGTAAATAATCCTTGCTAAAAATACTGATCGTATTAAAACGCCGGGACAAGGAGCCGTACAGGTAATTGGCGGCCAAAGGAATCAGGGACAAGATAAAGACTGAAATAAAACTTAAGGATAACCGCCATGGCAAAGGACGCCGGCCTTTTTCGTAAAACCAGAGGGTTGCCATCATCAAGGGTACTTGCATCCTTGCCGGAGGATAGGAATACATGGCACAGGCAAAAAGAAACCCTGCCAAAGCCCAATCCCACCAGGCACTGGAACGCCAGAAAAAATACAGCCCCCAGATGACAAAAACGGGTGCAAAATACGACTCCATCAATACCCTGCTCACACACCACATCCAGGGAGAACAGGCAGCTGCCAAAACGGTTATCAGTCCCAGGCCAAACCCGCCTATGGTTCGACCAAGGAAAAATAAACCTATCAATCCTACCGTCAATCCAAAAACACCAAACCCCCGAAAACTGGGGACCGTGGTCCCAAAAAACTTGGCCCACAAGATGCCTGGGTAAATATAGGTCGGAGGTTTGTCCTGGCCGTATTCAACGAACCCAAACAAAGGCCATGGACGCATTGCTGCATCGCAGCCCTGGGTAGCATAACAATTCATGGTGACTGCCCCTGAGACCTCATCCACATGATACCCATAGGGGATGGCATCCAATCTCCAGAACCGTAATACTCCCATGACAACAACGGCTATAATGATCACCACTAGGGATATTTTGCGTAACATCAAAGCTTTTGGGCCCTCACATAAAGGATATCAAAGGGATTTAAGTAAAAATAAGACGGCAGTACCTTTCTTAAAACGCCGGTAATACTCTCCAAAGGTCCAAAATAATACTTAAAACGGTCAATGAACAAATTAACAGAAATATATTTGCCGATATAATGGCATTCTTTTAATTCAAAGCCCGTCTTTTCGAAATATTTCGTCAGGGTCTCTTTACTAAAGAAATGGATATGTTCAATGGTTTTATAACCCATCCAACGCTTGCCCATGATCCTTGAAGGTAAGCTGGATATGTCCGGGGTCGTCAACACAAAGCTCCCCCCTGTTTTAAGTATCCTGCCGGTCTCCTGCAGCAATGCCGTGGGGTCCTGCAGATGTTCGATCAAGTCCCAACAGGTGACCAGGTCAAAACTTTTGTCTTCAAAGGCGTGGTCCTGGATCCTGCCATGCTTAATGTCGAGTTTGAAGGTCTCGCTGGCCTCCCGCACCGCTTGGGGATTTAGCTCGACTCCCTGGACATCCCATCCATACAATCTGGCCAGGTCCAAATAATAACCATAGGCGCAGCCGATATCTAAAAGTTTAAGCCCTTCCTGTGGGCTGATCCGGGACGTGATCAACCTGTACCTCTGAATGGCTGTCAGGATGATCAGGTCCACATCGTCTTTATAATTGGAATACCCGAACTGGTTGGAATCCGAGCTGGAATAATACCCGTCGGAATATAACTTGACGAGTTCTTCATGGCTGGGAATCGGATCCAGGAAACAAAAACCGCAGCCTTCACAGCGAAGCAGGGCATGTTTCTGCATATCCATCTTTTTGTGGGTGCGGCTTGATCCGCAAAGATTGCAACTCGCTGGCATCCGGTTATATTAACATACCGACGTGGTTTAAGAAACAAATATGTATTTATATTGCCTTGGGCCTCATTTTTTGTTATACATAACGGTACTATGCCTCAAGACGCTTTTGATATATCCGTTGTCATCCCTGCAAAGAATGAAGAGTTCCGCCTGCCTCAATTTTTACAATCCCTCATTACTTATTGCCGGGCAAGTGCTTTACGCTATGAGATAATCGTTGTAGATGACGGCAGTACGGATAAAACGGCTGAGCTTACGTTGGCCTTTCAAAAAACATACCCGGACCTGTCGTTCATTAAATTAGGCCGCAATCACGGCAAAGGATACGCGGTCAAAGAAGGACTGTTGGCGGCCCACGGCAAGGTCATTCTGTTCATGGACGCGGACGGCTCAACATCCCCTGATGAGATCGAGAAAAACATGGGATTTTTTGCTGAAGGATATGACATTGTCATTGGTTCAAGGGTCCTGCAAAACGATACATCCAGGGTCAAGGCCCTGTTCTACCGAAGGCTCATGGGCTCAATATTTAACTTCTTTGTTTCTACCTTCTTGATCAAGGGGATCAAGGACACGCAATGCGGGTTTAAGATGTTCCGTCAGGAGATCATCCGCCCATTATGGGAGAATATCCGGCTGGAAGGGTTTGGTTTTGACCTGGAAGTCCTGTATGCAGCACAGCTGATGGATTATAAGATCAAAGAAGTCGCGGTGAACTGGAAACACGCGGATAACAGTAAGGTCGACCTGATCAGGGATTCAATGCGGATGTTGGTCAATATTTTCCAGATCAGAAGCTGGTATAGCAAACGGATTTAAATCTCCTGGCCGATGGCTTCCTTGACCACACGGCGTATATCATCAACCTCAAAAGGCTTCTTTAAACATTCCACTGCGCCCAAAAGACCAGCCTGTTTACGTTTTTCATCCAGGCTATAACCGCTCATCATCACGACGGCTAATTCAGGCGCGACGGCCCTGACTTCTTTGAGGACCTCAACACCATCCAGGCCGGGCATCACCATATCCATGAAGGCAATATCAAACTCATTCTTATGGATGGCTTCCAGGGTTTGTGGCAGGTCATGGACCACGGTGATATGATGGCCGTAATAACCCATGGTTAAATTGAAAAAATCCCCAATGACCTTTTTATCATCGACGACTAATATTTTAAGATGCTTCATAAATTCTCCTTTAGCCTTTACCGGGGCTGATGGACCTTTTCCAAACGGACACAGGGCAATTTTAACGTAAAAATGGTACCCTCCCGGCCGCTTTGTACACTGATATTCCCCGCATGCTCATTGATCAGATCGTGACATAAGGCCAAGCCTATCCCTGACCCTTGCGGTTTCGTTGAAAAAAACGGGTCAAAGATCTTGGCCTGATGTTCATGAGGGATGCCAGGCCCGTTATCCTTGAAAATAATGACCACCTGTTTATTATCCATATCATATTTGGAAGTTATCAGCAGGGTGCGCGGCAGCCCATGAGGCACTTCGCTTAAAGCTTCCATGGCATTGACGATCAGGTTCATAAATACCTGCTGCAGGTGCAAAGCATCCCCGTAAATGACCGGTTGCTGTTCGTCTAATTGCATGTCCCATCCGATCCGGCGGATGCGCAGCTCATCTAACAGCAGATTGATCGACTTATAAATGACTGCATTGATGCTCGTTTCGGCCTTTTGGATCGTTCGATGGCGGATCAATTCCATCAAATTGGCAAGCATGTCCTTGATATAAAACGACTGCTCATCCATGACGCAGACAGGCTTATAAAAAGGACTATTGATATCCATCTCCTTTTTCATAAAACGCACAAAACCATGGATGGCAGTGATCGGCTGGCTGATCTGGTGCAAAAGGCCGGCACTCAATGCCGCCACCGCCCCTTTCTTGCCGCTCTCCATTAATTTGACCTGGGCTGCTTTAAGTTCCTTAATGGTGCCTTCAAGCTGCAAATTCTTTTCTTTTAGAGCGCGATTGAGCCGGATGTTTTGGATAAAAAACCAGGCTAAGACAGCCACCAGGATGAAATCAATGGCAATGAGAATGGCATGCATGAATTTATTGTAAGTACTAAAGCGGAAAAAACCAATCTATTTTTCAACTATGCCATTTAGTTTAAGTTGGTCCCCCACCTTCCAGTGATGAAGGTCGGCATAACCACTGCTGACCTCCAGCACATAACGGGCTTCCTGGTCAGGAGTATAGACCGGGCAGGGGTCCGCGGAACAGGCAGGGATATTCCGGCCGATATAAACGATGCGGCCGTCAACGCTGATCCACAGCATGTCCAAACTAAAATGCATGTTCTTCATCCAGAATTGGTACTTGTCATCAACGGCAAAAACAAAAAGCATACCCTTATCTCGGCCCAAACCGGTACGGTACATCAACCCGCGTTCCAAATCGTCCTGTCTGGAGACAACTTCCACATCCACGCAATTGTCCTGATGACAAACCTGGGGAGGTACTGCATCGGCACGGCCAAGACCAATGACTAAGAACATAAAAGTAAATAGCAGAACATTCATAGGGTGTCCACTCCAAATCTTTTTAGCATTGCCGCCAGTTTGGCCAACGGTAGGCCCACCACGTTAAAATAACATCCTTCGATACGCGGGATAAAAAGAGCTCCCTTTCCCTCGATATCAAACCCTCCTGCTTTATCCAGGGGAGAAACAAGTTTATGATAACGCTCGATCGCTTTATCGGGAAGGCTGATCATAAATACCCTGGTCTTTTCATACCCGATCTCTTGCCGGCCGGTTGCTGCGTCGATAATGGCTATTCCCGAGTATACCCAATGCGGTTTGGCCATCAATTCCTTAAGGTTCTTTTTAGCTTCCTGCATATCACGGGGTTTGAGGATAAGGCGGCCTTTGGAAGAATACACCACTGTATCTGATCCGATAACCAATCCCTCACCAAAACGTTGGGCCACTTCTTTGGCTTTAAGCAGGGCATTGGTTTTGACCAAATGCGCACAATCCCGGGTCAATCGGGTGATCTCCTTGGCACGGCTGGGGCGCACGATAAAAGGCAGCCCCAATATTTTCATCAGCTTGCGGCGCTGGGGACTAGCCGAAGCCAGGATAAGCTTTCTCATTGAAGGAATTCAGCAATAGTAAAGATGGATTGTAACGGCACCTTGAACCTGGCCAATGCTTCCGTTGCCCCTTCGCCCCGGTCGATCACACAGATGGCTTTTTTAATGTTGATATTCATCTTCTGCAATACTTCAATAGACTCTACAAATGCCTTGCCGGTCGTCGCCACATCATCAATGATAACGACACTCCCGCCCTCTTTGAGCAAAGGGCCCTCGACCTGCTGCTGCTTGCCGTGCGCCTTGGGCTGTTTACGGATAATAAAAGTATTGATAGGACGTCCGGCCTGATGGCTTAACGAGGCAATGGCCCCCACCATCGGGTCAGCGCCCAAGGTGGGACCGCCGATAGCATCCGGCTGGTCCTGACCGATCATATCCAGCATGACGCGGGCGGTCAAATAGGCACCCGCAGCGGAAAGGGTCACAAGCCTGGCATCCAAATAAAAACTACTCTCTTTTCCCGATGATAAAATAAATTTACCCCTGGAAAAGGCCTGGGTCTTCAAGAGCTGGAACAATTCTTTTCTGTCCTGGTCAATGGGTGTGTGCATGATGGGTCTTTCTATTGTTTAAAATTGAGGAAGTTCTAAATTACGGCTATGGATCTCGATCAAGAGCAAAAGGCGGAATTTTAACAGGGCTTTAAAATCCTTATATTCTTTCGGGCTAAAACCGGAAGTGGCGTGGAAAGTACGGTTGGCCTCAATTTCCACCAGCGTATTCTCATAAACATCAAGGATCTGATCATCAGTAAGCTTCGCAATAGATGACTTATCTAAAATGGTCACGTCCGATGGGAATTCAGCCATTGACAGAGGTGTTAAAAACAGGAACATCATCATTGCTAAAGCTAGTTTTTTATACATAAAACCTCATTGTCAGTTGTTCTATTAGGGGCCCTAAACTCTTCCTGAGAGTTCAATTATATGGTAACATACGGGATGCTTCAAGCCTTTTTACAGGGAGCTCGTGAACTGGTCTTCCCTGACAACTGCCTGCTCTGCCGCCAATTCCTTAATAGCCGACACCAGCGACAGCTATGCGCCAGCTGTGGGGCCCAACTGGTATTTAATCCAACACCTTTCAGCCGGCAGCCGGCAGCTGCTTCATCGGCTATTGACCAGGCATGGTCTGTTTGCCTTTATAATGAACCCGCCCAAAAACTGCTGCATGCCTTCAAATATAATTCAAAGACATCCCTGTGCAAAACCTTTGTCCCGTTAATGATCGATTTCATTGACCGCCACCATATCCCCCTGGAACAATTTGACATGGTCGTCCCCATACCTTTGCATCCGGTAAGGCTCCGGGAACGCGGGTACAATCAGTCCGCTTTGTTAAGTGCCTGCTTAAGCCGCCACTACGGTGTTTGGCATGATGAAGACCTGCTGGTCCGTCAAAAAGCAACCAACACCCAGACGGAATTAGGGGCAAAACAACGCTGGACAAATATGGAAGGTGCTTTTAAAATGAAAAATCCGTCGGATGTTATGGACAAAAGCGTTGTGCTCATTGATGATCTTTATACCACCGGGGCCACTGTCAACAGTGCTGCTGAAACACTAAAAACGGCAGGCGCCGCCCGTGTCTGTGTGCTGACTTTTTGTATGACTATTTAAAATATGCATATATTACGAAATTATATTCTAAAAGAATGCCTTCAGCCTTTTACGCTGTCGATCAGCGTCTTGACCAGCGTCTTTCTTTTGGGGTATTTACCCCAATTGGCCAATAAGGTCATCAATAATGGCGTATCCGTCACCGCCATGAGCCAGGTCTTCCTGTACTATATCCCCATCCTTTTAGGCTATACCCTGCCTATTGCCTGCCTGATCACGGTGATCCTGGCATTCGGGCATATGTCCTCGGAAAATGAGATCCTGGCCATGCGTGCTTCAGGCATCCATCTGTTCCGTTTGTTGACCCCGTTGATATTCGTGGGCATTGCCTTATGCCTGGTGGTCTATATCCTCAATGACCGTATCATCCCCGACGCCTTTGATGCGCAAACACGCATATTACAGGAAACCGGCAGCCAGGACCCGTCGGCCATGCTTGAGCCCGGCAGTTTTATCAATGCCTTTGATAAATACATCATCTTCATTTACCGGATGGAAGGCGACCTGTTATACGGGGTCAGGATCTATGAGCCTGCACCTAATAAACCCACCAAGACCATCATCGCTGAGCAGGGTGAGTTTGTCCACGTCCCAGGCAAGGACCAACTGATGCTCAAGCTCCTTAACGGCACCTCCGATGAACCTGACCTTCAAAATCCGAATAATTTCTATAAGCTTAATTTCCAGCAATCTTTTATCACGATGGACCTTTCCAAGAAAAAAGCACCGACTGAGAAAAAATCAAAAGCCATGACCTTGCGGGAATTATCCATGAAGATCAGCAGTTTGCATAAACTATCGATCGATCCATCCCCCTTGATCGCCGAGTATCAACGCCGGATGGCATGGTCCTTGTCGCCTTTGATATTTATCCTGCTGGGATTTCCTTTTGCGGCGATCACCAACAGGCGGGCCAAGTCCGCCAATCTTTTATATGCCTTGCTCTTCGCCGCCCCTTATTACATTTTATCCCTGGCCTGCCAGGGCATGGCTTCTCAAAATGTTTTAAACCCTGTTTTATTAATGTGGATGCCCAATACCGTGGCCCTTACCGCCGCTATCATCTTTAATTGGAAATTATGCGTACGTTAGAAATGAATTTATGCGTATCCTAGATCGATACATTTTAAAATCCATATTTGTCATCTTCGCGGGGACTGTTTTTACCTTCGCGTTCTTGTTCATCCTGATCGATATGTTCGGTAATTTGCAGGATTTTATCGCCAAAAACGTGAGCCTGGGCGTGATCGCGCAATATTACGTTTCATTCCTGCCGTCGATCATTGTCCAAACTTCCACCATGGCATGCTTGATCTCGGTCCTGTTCACCTATAGCAGCCTCAACGCCCATAACGAGATCATTGCCATCCGCGCTTCCGGCATGAATTTCTGGCAGATCACCCGTCCGGCACTGGTATTTGCCGTCTTTGTGTCAGCTTGTGTTTTCCTGGTGAATGAAAAATTCGTCCCCCAATCCTCGATGGTCAACCAGGAGATCCGGGACACCGAGATCAAGGTCGTCCCTTCCCAAAAAGGCAAAGGCATACCTGTCATCCACAATCTCACCTTCTACGGCATGAAAAACCGCCTGTTCTTTATTGACAGTTTTGACCCTAACACCAACGCATTGACCGGCATCACTATCATCGGCCATGACCATAACCAGAACCTGGTTGAAAAGATCGTGGCCCTCAAAGGCACATGGACCGGCATCGCCTGGAAATTCTATAACTGCCAGGTAACATCTTACAACAGCACCCTGCCCAATGACCCTCCCAGCAGCATCCGTATCTCAATGGAAAAATTGATGGACATCAAAGAAACGCCCAAGGATTTCTTAAGGCAAAGGATGGACATATCATCAATGAACCTGCTCCAGCTGCATGCTTACATCAAACGTTTTTCCGGCAGCGGTGCGCTCAAGACGGTTAATACTCTCCGGGTCGACCTGCACCAGAAGATCACCTTTCCATTGCGTAATTTCATCATTGTTTTGATCGGATTGCCTTTTGCGCTGATGTCGGTGGGAAAACGCAAGGCCATGACCTTTACGTCCATTGCCATTGCCCTGGTGATCGGATTTCTATATTACGTCTCAGATGCAGTAGGCCTGGCCCTGGCCAAAGGTGAAGCATTATTGCCATGGGAAGGGGCATGGCTTACCCCCATCCTGTTTACCCTCATGGCCTTGTTCATTATCTTCAGGAATTTTTAATTCCGCGACTAAGCGCCTTCTTATATCTTCCGAAAACACTAAGACCCATCAATACCAAGAGAATAAAAACGGAGGCATCACTGACCATCCCCGCCATATCCCTGACAGGTGTGGAAGAAAAATGGACCCAAACCGTATGGGTCCCCGGAGCAAGAGGGAACATGATCAAACCATAAATATTATCGGTGATGATATCGACTTTCTGGCCGTCAACGTACACTTCCCATCCAGGGAAATAAAAACTGTAAAATACCGCCAGGGTGGGCTCATAGGCCAATACCCCGTAATGGTGGTCGCCCCCCGTTACTTTTTCATTGAAAATATCTATTTTCCCTTTCCAGTAACCCAACTTTTGCCCCGGACGCAGCGGGCACATCTTCTGGACGCCAATCGGAAGCAATTCCATATTATCCAATGGAGTGCTTTCATAGAGGAATTTGGCTGGGTCTTTCCCGTTGACAACAGCGAATTGCATCGGGTGACAATGTTGAATGGTCCCCAAGACGGAGACTATTACCAGCAGCCCTCCTAGGATAAAACGGCACTTGCGGTGCTGAATCAGTAAAACGCCCCCGCCAACGAAACTGAAAAAGAAAGAAATGATGGTCAAGAACCTCCAAGGGAACTGGACATACCACAAGAGCGGGATGTGTTCCCATATCAATACCGACGGTTTAAGCGCCATAAAGACAGCACAGCCGGCGATCAGCAAAGAAAAAACCGCCATCCGGACACTTTCTTTTTTCTCTTTCCACAGCCAAGGGGCCATCAACAGGAAGGTTAAACAGCAGATCAAATGCGGCCAACCGATCTGGAAAGAAAAACCCTGCCCCGGGGTGGAGACATCGTATCCCCAGGGGGAAAAGAAAAGCTGGGACAGCTTGATATAATGGGCATGAAAATCGAACCAACCGGTGATGCATTTCTCGATATAAATATCCTTCTTTTCAAGCATGGCCGGGACCCAGAAATACGCCGAGATCCCCAATCCCAGGAACATCGCCCCGACCTTGCTGGCGAAAGAAACAGGGCGGTTGGGGCAAGGCCCGGTGAATTCCAAATAGACCATATAAACGAAAACTACCGGCAAAAACAACATCGTTTGGCAATTATGTGACAGGGACAATCCCGCAACAGACACCGCAAGAAAAATCCCCCTCGCCCATGAGGGTGAATGATGAAGCCGATACACCCCCCAAAGGACCAAGGGAAAGAAAATGAGGGCCAGCAATTGGGCGCACCAGCCCAGCACATATAACTGGACAATATGGAAAGGGGCAAAAAGATAAAGTACCGCTGACAGAAGGGCCCCGCATCGCCCCCAAAATTCCCTGGCAAAAAGATACATCGCCACGCCGGAGAAGAACAAGCATAGGAATATCGCCATATTAAAAGCAAGGACGATATTCCCCAAAAGAAAACCAAGTACCGCCCCCAGATAAAAAAACAGCGGCGGATAATAATTAAAGATCGGATAACCGTAACCATAGAAGATATCAGGCACCCACCGGCCTGTCCAGGAGCCGTAAACCCAGGACTGATACATGGCATTGAGTTTTATAAAGGCACAATACAGGTCACCCTGATCAGGGATAATGGCGCCATGAAAAAGAGGGATACTTATAAGGCAGGTACAAATAAGGATAATGATGAAACAAATGACATCTTTGCTGCATGAAACATCCATCTTCATCTGTTGGTCCTTAATTTATCTAGAAAGATACACACGTGGAAGGCGGTTACCCAGCGAGCAGAGGATCTCATAACTGATGGTGTCTGCCCAATGGGCGATCTCGTCAACGGAAATAGCATCACCTTTTTGGGTCCCCATAATGACCGCTTCATCACCGATCTTAGGGATATGGCCCGAAAGTGTCGCTGCGGTGACATCAACGATGATCTGGTCCATGGTCACACGCCCCACCACCGGACAGCGCACCCCTGCGATCAATACAAAAGCTTTGTTGGACAACGCACGCATATATCCATTGCTATAGCCGATAGGCAATATCACCACCGTCATATCTTCCTTGGCCTTGAACGTATGCCCGTAACTGATGCCCCTGCCTTTGGCAATGGTCTGCACAAAAATAATGCGGGCCTTGACAGACATCACCGGTTTTAAATGGATCCGTTGTTTCAGGTCTTCCAGGGGATAAATGCCGTATAGCATGATCCCCGGACGGGCCAGGTTAAAAAGTTCAGACTTGTAATCTCCCAGCCCCATGCTATTACCGGCGTGCACGAAGGAAAAAGTGATGAATTGGTTCTCCAATGAGTACACGATATCGCGAAAGCGGCGCATCTGGCCTAAAGTAAACTCACGGTCCGTATCGGCAAGGGGGAAATGGGTATAAATACCTTCCAGGGTCAAATGAGGACATTTCTCTCTAATTGTTTCCACAAAATCTAAAGCCTGCTCTTCGTTGACCCCCAGACGCCCCATACCCGTGTCTATTTTTATATGCACCGGGACCTGGACACCCGCCTGTTTGGCGCACTGGTCCAAGGCCTGGGCCATTTCCAACACACATACCGTTGGTGTCAGGTTATACTCAACGATGTCCTTGGCTTCTGCAGCCAAGGTGGATTCGAACAATAAGATCTTTTGATCAAAGCCCGTCGCACGCAGGTACAGGCCTTCGTTGGCATTGGAAACCCCCCAATATTTGCAACCGCACTCCCTCAAACAATCAGCAACCTGGATCATCCCGTGGCCATAAGCATCAGCCTTGATGACCGGCATAATGCCTAGAGGATGTGCCATGTTTTTAGTACCGAGCTTCTGCAATTCCGCAAAGTTATGCGCCAAAGCCTTAAGATCCAATTCACACCAGGTTGGCGGATGAACGACTGTTTCAAAATTTAGTATTTTAAGATCCATGACCACTTACCTGACACTCTTGGGGGTATAAATATAAAGGTGAAAGTTTTGAAGCGTCATCATATTGTTCATGACGAAAACGCTCATAGGCCAATGATGACATCACCCGGGCTTGAGGATACCACCATTGCTCATCAGCGAAACGGCATTGACAACCACTTTCTGTTTTAGAAGCATGTTTTCGATACGCCTCTTCAATATCTTGGCGATATAAGCCCAGGCCATCACCCGTAAAAAGTGTCCTGCCATGCACTTTATCCAAAACATCTTCAAGTGAGGTCAATAAATAATCGGTTGTTCGGCCCCTGGAGCCATACATGCACGCGTATACTTTTCCCCGACGGGCATCGTTAAGGACACAGATCTCGTCGTATTGAGTTCCTTCGCTGCGCTCAGGATGACAAAGTTTTTGGACGCCATGGGCGACGATGTCCATGCTTGGGATGCCCACCACAGGTTTGTTGGTGGCCATGGCAAAAGATTTGACCGTACTCAACCCCACCCGCAAACTTGTAAAGGAACCTGGGCCCAGGGCAATGGCAAAACCGTCGATCTGTGAAAATTTGATCCCGGCAGAATCCAGCATTTTATCCATCGTAGGCAAAATGGAATCTTCCAGTACTGATGCCGATCTTAAATTCCGGAAACGCAGGACCTTCTCATCCTTGTTCAGGGCTAATGAGAAGATCTTGGTTGAGGTTTCAAAGGACAAGAAATACATATTTGGCGCTGATGCTCTCCCTTATGTTTAAATTCCACTAAATAGTACTGTTTTGGTTTGTGCTCCCCCAAACGCTCCGGCCATTCGATGAGGCTGATACCCTGTCCATAAAAATATTCATCAAAATCAAGGGTGTCCAGTTCTTTAGGGTTTCCCAGACGGTAAAGATCAAAATGATAGATCGGCAGCTTCCCCTTGTAATAATTCATCAGCACAAAGGTCGGGCTATTGACCTTTTTAGAGCTGAGCTTAAAACCTTTGACAAGGCCTTTGACAAAGGTGGTTTTGCCGGCGCCCAGGTCGCCCTGCAATAAAACAATATCCCCGGGCACCAGCTGCCCTGCCAGGCGCTGTGCGCACAGTTGTGTTTCTTCTTCACTGCTTGAAGTGAGCGTAACTTTGGGAATTGATTTTTTCTTTAGCATCAGCGGTGATCGTCCCGATCGGATAAAAATAAAATGATTTTTCTCGAACCTGCCAATCCATCAGTGCACGGGCCTTGAGCGGCGACATCGTAAATAAAAGCTCAAAATCTTCGCCGTCGTTTAAAGCCTCTGATAAACCAACTCCCTTATGCCGCGGGATAGCCCCATGATCCAGGCGTGCCCCGACTCGGCCTGCTTCAAGGATATGATTTAGGTCCCCGGAAAGCCCATCAGATATGTCCATCATAGCGTTAGGCTTGAATTTCTCAACCAAAAATCTTGCCTGATGCACACGCGGGGTAAAGCTCAAATGACGGCCGCTTTTCAACGAGCCGCCCAAAGGGCCTGTCACAAAAATCCAATCACCGGGCTTGGCGCCATCGCGGGTAACCAGGTGTTTCTTTTCCACTAAACCCAATAGTGCCGCATTGATCACGATCTTATCTGTTTTAATGGTATCCCCGCCGACAATGCTGACATTAAAATCACGGGCCAGCTTCTGTATCCCTTGATAGACTTCCTTGATAAAATGCACGGAGAGATCCTTAGGGATACCGATGGAGACCACCGCAAAGGTAGGCTGCCCCCCCATGGCCGCGATATCGCTGATATTACAAGCCAGGGCTTTATGCCCGATCAATTGAGGCGCCATACGGCGGGTGAAATGCGTGCCTTCAGCGAGCATATCGGTGGTTAACAGCAAATATTCACTTTTACTGAAAGGCAAAACAGCCGCGTCATCGCCGATGCCTCTGATCACTGTTTTAGATACAGGCGCGTAGCGCTTGAGTGCATCAATTAAACCGAATTCACCTATTTGGGAGATTTTCATAAATATTTTTTACATACGGAGGATAGATGATCCCGTATTCTGTCACTATACCTGTAATTAAATTAGCTGGGGTAACGTCAAACGCGGGATTATAGACCTTCACCCCTTTGGGGGCGGTAGGCACTCCTGCAAAATGGGTGACTTCATCGCTTTTGCGCTCTTCGATCGGGATTTGCCTGCCGGATTTGATCGCCAGGTCAAAGGTGGAACGCGGGGCCACGATATAAAAAGGAATGCCGTGATGCTTGGCCAGTACGGCTAGCATATAGGTGCCGATTTTATTGGCGGTGTCGCCGTTAGATGCAATGCGGTCAGCACCGGCAAATATACTATCGACCTTGCCCTTGGCCATCAAGGAAGCGGCCATATTATCGCAAATAAGGGTGGTGTCGATCTTCTGACGGAGCAGTTCCCAGCACGTCAGCCTCGCTCCCTGCAATAATGGACGCGTTTCGCAGGAGTAAACACTGAATTTCTTTCCCTTCTTCTTAGCACTGTAAAAAACGCCTAAAGCCGTGCCATAATCCACCGTAGCCAGGGCGCCGGCATTACATACGGTCAGGCAACTCATGTTCTTTTTGATCAGCTTGGCACCATGGTCACCCATCGTACGGCAAACTTCCTGGTCAGTCTTAAAAATGATCATCGCCTGATGAAATAATAACTTTTTTAAGGAAGCCACTTCTGCCAATGGATTGCACGTAACAACGGTGCGCATGACATTGAGCATATTAAAAAGATTAACTGCTGTTGGACGGGACGTGGCGAGATAATCGCAGGTCTTGTGAAAAAGCTTTAAGAATTTAAGCTTGTCCTGTCCTTTAAATTTCTGAATACCCAAAAGCACGCCAAATGCAGCTGCCACACCAATGGCCGGAGCCCCACGGACTGAGAGGCGTTTGATGGCATGCCACATGGACTCTACATCACGGCAATAGATATACTCAAACTTATTCGGAAGTTTTGTTTGGTCAATGATGCGCGCGGAATTCTTGACCCATTTAATTGTTTCAATTGACATATTTAATAACCATTATTTATGACACTCTACGTTGAAAAAGTTACATCAGGATTTAATATATTGTTGAATTCCCGGCAATGGTTGAATGGCCTGCAATAGCGCTTGAGGTAGTAGCTGGAAAAAGTGATACAACAAAATTTCCACTTGTAATAAAAGTTGCAATAGAATTTGCTCCATTGGTCGTTATAGTATTACCCGCACCTGTTACTGAACAGGTGCCGAAATTTGCAGTAACCCAAGAAATAATAACTATTCCACTTCCGCCCGCTCCTGACGTATTGGCGCTATTCCCTCCCATTCCACCACCGCCGCCGCCAGTATTTGCAGCTCCGGAAGAACCACCGGTACCCGCAGGCCCATAACCATTACCCCCGCCGCCGGAACCTCCGCTTCCAGCACTACAAGTTTGATAAACTCCACCGCCGCCACCGCCAGCATAAGTTACAACAGATCCGCTAATAGATTCAGATATGCCTGCGCCACCATTACCGCTATCAGAATTGTCATTTGCGGGCGTTTGGCCAGCGGCCAAGAATCCACCCCCGCCACCTGTAGGGTAACAACCTCCCAGGCCCCCGTTACTTCCGCCATTATTTCCCTGCCCGGCAGTAGCGTTTCCTCCAGAACTGGGAGATGCTCCACCGCCACCGCCAGAACCTCCATTACCGGCATTCATTCCATTACCGCCGCCACCACCACCACCTTTTGCATCATCGGTGTCAAAAATACTATCACTACCATTTGAACCATCAGTACCACCACCAGCACTTGCAGCTCCTGTTCCACCAGCACCTACTATAATAGTATATGTTTGTGCTGTGACAGTATGGCTTGTGTTATAAATAAGGCCACCAGCACCGCCACCACCACCATCTCCACTTCCCCCACCGCCGCCACCGGCTACTACTAAATCTGTCATTGTTGCAGCCCATGCCGGACCCGACATTAAGAATAGCAATAAGGCTAAGCAAGATTTCCTCATAATAAAAATTCTTCAATCAAGTTTTTTCCACTTCGATCCGGGGAAACAGCGGCGGATGTACTCTCAAAACTGTGCCTGGCTTCAATTCGCCCCAGACAGGGCTGGTGTTTGCTGCACCTAAAATATCCAACACTTCAGCAGTCTTCTCAGGCATGACCGGGGCTAACATGATCGTCGCTATACGCAAACCTTCAGCCGCTGTATATAAAACACGGTTGGCTGCCTGCATATCTGTTTTAGCCAGCTTCCATGGGGCTTGAGCTTCCATATACTTATTAAGAGTCTGCACAAGATTCAATGTTAAGCTCACTGCTTCCTGGACTTTAAATTCATTGATCTTTTCTTTCACACGGTTTGGCAATTCATCGATCTGCATTTTAATATTATCTTCTTGCGGGGACAAAGGACCAGACTCCGGAATTTGTCCACCATGGTTCTTTTGAATAAGACCGCTGACACGGTTAAGCAAATTACCGAAATCGTTGGCTAGATCACTATTGTATGTCTTGATGAAAGAATCCGGCGTGAAATTAGCGTCCAGGCCCAGGACCATCTCGCGCATTAAATAAAAACGCACCGCATCAACACCATAATCCGCGATCAAATCCAAAGGATTGACTACATTCCCCAAGGACTTGCTCATCTTGGTCTCCCCGATGAGCCACCAGCCGTGGGCAAAGATGGTTTTAGGTAATTCCAGCCCCAGGGAAAAAAGCATGGTGGTCCAATAAACGCAATGGGTCGTTAAAATGTCCTTGCCGATCAGATGCACATCGGCCGGCCACCATTTCTTAAATTTCTGATCGTCGCTGCCATAGCCAGGGACAGAAATATAATTGACCAGGGCATCAAACCACACATAAGTCACATAATCACGGTCAAAGGGGATCTCAATGCCCCAATCCATGCGGGACTTGGGACGGGAAATGCACAGGTCCCCCAACGGCTGGCGCAAAAAGCCTAACATTTCATTCTTGCGGTGTTCAGGTCGGATAAAATCCGGATGAGCCTGGATATAGTCGACAAGCTTTTGCTGGTACTTGCTCATCCTGAAGAAATAATTCTTTTCTTTGATCTTTTTAACGTCACGGAATTGATTTGTTGCGTATTCAGCGTCAGTGATGAACCGTTCTTCGGCGACCGAATACCAGCCCTCGTATTCATCCGTATAAATGTCCCCTTGATCATTGACCTGCTGCAATACCAACTGGACGATTCTTTTATGACGCTCCTGGGTGGTACGGATAAAATCGTCGTAACGGATATCCAGGGTCTTCCACAAATTAAGGAACCGGGGGGCCAGATCATCACAATGCGCCTGGGGTGACATCCCCCGTTTTTCAGCTGCTTGCTTGACCTTCTGTCCATGCTCATCCAGACCGGTCAGAAAAAACACCTCATCACCGACGGTGCGATGGTAGCGGCTTAAAACATCAGCAAGGATGGTCGTATACGCATGCCCGATATGCGGGGCATCGTTCACGTAATAAATCGGAGTTGTGACAAAGAATTTGCTCATGACTGGCTAATTTTGATTTCCAAGCGGATACTCGATCTTGACTATTTTTCCGTCACCTATATCCACCGTCACAAAATGCTTAAGAATATCCATGCCGATGACCTTGCCCTTTTCACCATCAGGTGTGTTGACCTTGGAGCCTATCTTAGGCAAGCTTCTTGAAAATTCACGGTAAACCTGGTACTCATAGGCCATGCAGCACTTGACCCTGCCGCAAACGCCGGAGATCTTCTGAGGATTAAGGGGCAGCCCCTGGTCCTTGGCCATCTTAATGGACAAAGGGTGAAAATCTTTCATATAAGACGAGCAGCATAATTCCCTGCCGCAGACGCCATAACCACCAACGATCTTGGCTTTGTCGCGCACGCCTATCTGTTTGAGTTCAATACGCACCCGCAGGATCTTGGCCAGGTCTTTGACCAGGTTACGAAAATCCACACGGCCCTCTGCCGTAAAAAAAATCAGTATCTTGGTGGCATCAAAAGAATATTCCGCCTGGACCAACTGCATGTCCATCTTGCTGTCAGCGACTTTATTCTTGCAGGTTTTCAAAGCGTCACTGGATTTTAATTCATTATTGACCACCTGACGCAGATCGCCATCACTGGCCAAACGGATGATCTTGCCGCTAGCCGCCTCGGTCTTGCCTGTACAGGCCTTGTCCGGGTCTGAGATGACCTTGCCGAATTCTAAATTCCGCTCCACTTCCAGGATCACCATATCATGACGATGAATGGCGACCGAGTTTGCATCCACCCAGATCACTGGACGGTATTCCCCTAATTTGACCTGCACTAATTGACCCATATATGTTCCCTCAAGAGGCTCAAGGACATTTTGACATTCAAATTTTCGTCCACGAGCCCTTTTGTTTGTATGATCTGCCGGATGATCAAGGCCAAATCTTCAAAGCCCCGCGCGGCAAATTTCTCCACTTCCTGTAAACAGTCCTGATGGACCAAGATCGTCTTAGAAACACCATTCTTCAACAAAAGGACATCCCTGAAGAAACTCAACAGCAGCCGCAATGCGTGGGTGGTTTCCTTGGGATCAGCGGAAAGCTCCTTTAGAAAACTATCGTTATTCCGGTTTAAAAGCATTTCATCCAAAATCTTGCGGTTGTTTGGAATGATTTCCTCTTTAGGGAAAAATTTAACAACATGACATCGGGATTTGACCGTATCCAAATTGTTCTCGAGAGCGCGTGTCGTTAGAATCATCAAGGTATTGGGCGCAGGCTCCTCTAATGTCTTGAGCAGTGCATTGGCCGCCTCCATGGTCATCAGCTCAATATTACGGATGATAAAGACTTTTGTCTTTGCTTCGTAGGCCATCAAATGGGCCCTACCTAAAAGAAAACGGATATCCTCGATCTTGATACTGTCCATTTCGTCATTGCCTAAAATATGAACATCAGGATGATTGCCTGCGGCGATCTTACGGCAAGCCGGACATTCCCCGCAAGGCTTTTGGGCCGCGCTTTCACAATTGACCATTTGAGCCAGGCAAAGCGCTGTCCGGGTCTTGCCGGAGCCTTGGGGCCCCACCAGCAAATACGCGTGCGCAAGGCGGTGATTAGCGACAAGCCTGCCAAATCGTTGCATCGCAGCGGTGTTAATTTGTGATGTATCGTTCATCATCCAAGTAAAGCATCAATATAAAGTTTCACCCTTTTAAAGATCTCTTCCTTGTCCGCGTCCACTTTAATGACCTTGATCCTGGCAGGGTATTGCTTGCTTTGGTCCAAATACCCATTACGGACACGCTTATGATACTCCAAAGAACGCGATTCAATGCGGTCTTTTGTCGCACCGGCCCGGCTCAATCCTTTTTCAGGGTTAATATCAAAAAGGATGGTCAGGTCAGGGGCAATTCCTTTGGTCGCGAATAAACCTAATTGTTCGATGGTTTTAATGTCAATCCCATTGCCGTAACCCTGATAAGCAATGGTTGAATCCAAAAAACGGTCACATAAAATAATCTTTCCTGATTTTAACTGGGGCTCTAATACTTCCTTGACCATTTGAGCCCGTGCCGCCATATAAAGCAAGGTCTCACATTCATCCCCCATGCCTTCACTTTTCACATCAAGCAAAAGCTTGCGGATACTTTCCGAGATCTTGACCCCGCCCGGTTCGCGCAACAGCACTACCGGCATTTTTCTGGATTTTAAATACTCAAGCACCAACGCCGCCTGGGTGCTTTTACCAGACCCTTCTGCGCCTTCAAATGTAATGAATTTACCGTTCATGACCATAAAATATATATTGATTATTAATCAATATATATTATAATATTGACAAATTTGACGCTCCGGTAGCTCAATTGGATAGAGCACTTTCCTCACGAAAAAGGCGGTGCAGGTTCGAATCCTGCCCGGGGCGTTGAAGGCCTTTAAAGATGAGCCCGGAAAGCATCTTTATGGCCAATTTTTTCTTGAATTACTTTCCAATATATCCTATACTATAGATGCCTTTTCGTCGTGAGGGAAGTGCATTAGCCAGTGGGCCGCGTTCATCGCGGCCTTTTTTATTATCAAATCCAACGCCACGTTTGACCGTTCTTGCCGTCTTCGACTGCTAAGCCTTTTTCCTTCAATACAACGCGCAGCTCATCAGAGCGTTTGAAATTCTTGAGTTCCCGGGCCTGGACACGTTCCTCAAGCAGGGCTTTTAGTTCTGCCGGTAATTCTTTATCTTTCTCCTGCAGGAACAAGTTGAAAATATTTCGGGCCAGATTTTCCAATATATCAACGGCGTGATAGATAACGCCCAAATAATTTGGGTCATCGCTATTTTGATCGATGTACAAATTCGTATCATTGATCAGGTTAAACAAGGCGGCCAAGGCCTTGGGCGTATTGAAATCATCATCCATGGCCTCAATGAATTCATGCTTGTATTTGCTGACAAAACCCGCTTGCACGGGTTCGATATTCTTTTCTTTCAACAGCCCTGCGGCCCTGTAAAAAAGTTTATCGAATTTTTCCAATGCTTTGCGGGCTTCGAGGATCTTGCCTTCAGAAAAATCAATATTGCTGGCATAGTGAGAGAATAAAAAGAACATCTTGATTTCATCCACACTGTATTTCGCCAGGGCATCCTGGATCGTAATAAAATTCCCCGATGATTTGGACATTTTCTGCCCGTTGATGGTCAGTAATCCATGATGGATCCAGTATTTCGCAAACTGGACACCGGTCAACGCTTCTGATTGGGCGATCTCATTCTCGTGGTGCGGAAAGATCAGATCGCGCCCCCCGGCGTGGATGTCCAGGGTTTGGGTGTGCAGGTGTTTCATGCTCATGCACGAGCACTCGATATGCCAACCGGGACGGCCCGGCCCCCAAGGACTCTCCCAGGCGGGCTCACCGGATTTGGATGATTTCCATAAAACAAAATCCAGAGGGTCTTTCTTTTGGGAATCTTTTTCAATGCGCACAGCTTCATGCATTTTATCAATGCTCTGTCCGGAAAGCTTTCCGTAATCCTTGAAGGCCCGCACATCAAAATACACATCTGCGCCTGGTATGAAATACGCAAATCCTTTGTCGATCAATCCTTGAATATGATTGATCATATCGGGTATATTATCCGTCGCCTTAGGTTCCACATCGCCAGGGGGAACGCCCAGGGCTTTTAAGTCCTCATAATAAAACCTGATTTGCTCCTCGCTGACGTCAAAAGCTGTGCGTTTGGTCTCCCTGGCACGGTCAATGATCTTATCGTCAATGTCCGTGATATTACGGACAAAGATGACATTATACCCGCGAAATTTCAAATAACACCGGATCACGTCAAAGACATACAAGCTGCGCGCATGCCCGATATGGGAACGGTCATACACCGTAATGCCGCACGTGTACATCCTGACATCATTACCCGAGATGGGAGAAAAAATTTCTTTTTTACCGCTTAAAGAATTATATATTTGTACGGCCATAAAATTAAATCGTAAAATCTACGTCACTTTCCCCTTTAGGCGCTTCACAGCCTGTTTTGGCTTCCAGCGTTTTGATACGTCCGAGAAGTTTTGCCATATTTTCCATGACAGGGTCCGAGACCTGCATGTGGGCCAATTCCATGTCAATACGGCGGCCGTCCTGTTTGGTGATCCGTCCCGGAATCCCAACAACAGTGGAATTCGCCGGCACATTCTTGATCACCACCGCGTTGGCACCGATATAAGAATTATCACCGATCGTGATATTACCCAGGATCTTGGCCCCACCGCCTACCACCACATTATTACCCAGGGTGGGATGGCGTTTACCTGTTTCTTTACCGGTTCCCCCTAAAGTCACACCCTGATAAAGAAGAACATTGTCGCCAATGATCGCGGTCTCGCCGATAACCACCCCCATGCCGTGGTCAATAAAAAAACTCTTGCCGATCTGGGCCCCGGGATGAATTTCTATTCCGGTCCAAAAGCGCGCATACTGTGAAAGCCAGCGGGGGAAAAAGGGGACCTTCCAAACCCACAATTGATGGCTGATACGATAGGCCACCAGCGCATGCAGACCAGGATATAGCAATAATACTTCTACAGCGCTTTTAGCTGCCGGATCACTGTCTTTGATCCGTTTGATCTCATCAGCAAAAATGATATAGATCGCCATGAACTTAATGACAGCGAGTAAAATTAAAATGATCAATAGGGCCATCATACAACACTCCGTTTTATTTTTTTAAGAGCGCAACCGCGTACGCGGCAATGCCCTCTTTGGCACCAATAAAGCCCAAACCTTCATTCGTGCCTGCTTTGACATTGACTTGGGCCTGTCCAATATTAAGCGTCGTGGCAATATGATACTTCATTTTTGGCTTAAATTCCTGTAATTTCGGTGCCTCAGCCAGGATCATCACATCCACATTCTCAACAGCCCAACCAGCGTCACGGACCTTTTTATTGACGTCTTTTAGAAATTGGGAACTGGAAACCCCTTTGTATTTCGCCTCGGTATTCGGAAAATGCTCCCCGATATCACCAAGACCTGCCGCGCCTAAGATAGCGTCGCAAACGGCATGCAAGACCACATCAGCATCGGAGTGGCCATCAAGTCCGTGGGTGTGGGGCACTTCAATGCCGCCCAAGATCAGCTTGCGGCCCAAAACCAACCGATGCACATCATGCCCTATGCCTACCCTGAAGCTCATGCTAACCCTTTAATAGTTGCTGTGCGAAAATAAAATCTTCAGGCGTCGTTACCTTCATATTGCGGTAATTGCCCATGACCATGCTGACCTTGCCCCCCATGCGCTCGACCATCATGGCATCGTCGGTCGCTTCTTGTTTAAATTTCTTCGCATGCGCCTTGACCAATATATCTTTATGAAACCCCTGGGGTGTTTGGGCTTCCCATAATAGATCGCGCTCCGGCGTTTCTTTGATATTTAAACTTTTACGGTCGATCTTTTTAACAGTAAATTTGACGGGAACACCGGCAATAACTGCTTTATTCTTCTTCAATGAAGCCAGCAATCGGTCGATCATGGCAACATCAACAAATGGCCTGGCTGCGTCATGGACCAGGACGATATCCGTATCTGATGAAAGCGCCTTTAAACCGCATTTAACAGAATCCGAACGCAAAACCCCGCCAGGCACTACCGCGCGCACTTTTTTAAACGAGCGCGTACAACGGATAAATTGAGACAAAACGCCACCGGCCCCGACAACCACTACCCCATCGATGCCGGCATGCATTTCAAAGATCTTCAAACAATACGCGATCAACGGCTTGCCTTTAAGCAAGACCAGGGCTTTAGGAACTTTTGCCTTCAAACGCTTACCGGCTCCAGCGGCTACGACGATAACTTCAACCCTCACTGCCGCTCCATTTTCGCGAAGATCATGCGGCCGGCCTGGGTTTGCAGGGCGGATGTCACATAGACTTTGACTGTTGTCCCCAAGCCCCTGCGCCCGTCGCTGACAACGACCATGGTACCGTCTTCCAGATAACCTATGGCCTGATTGGCTTCCTTGCCTTCCTTCAACAGGCGGATCTCGAGCTCTTCACCGGTAAAGACCACCGGCTTGACCGCGTTGACCAGGTCATTGATATTAAGCATCTCAACACCCTGGATCGAGGCAATACGGCTTAAATTAAAATCCGTCGTACAAATACGGGCGTCCATCAATTTGGAAAGCTTGACCAATTTCAAGTCCACCGCCTCAGGACCGTTAAAATCATCTTCATGGATGCGCACATCCGCTGCGGTATCTTTTTGCATTGACTTTAATATCTCCATGCCCCGGCGCCCGCGCTGGCGCTTGGTATCATCCTCAGAATCCGCCAGGCGCTGCAGTTCATGCAACACGAAACGGGGCACCACTAACCGCCCGCCTAAAAAACCAGTCTTAAAAATATCACTGACACGGCCATCAATAATGGCGCTTGTATCCAGAATGATCACACCGTCTTTCAAATCCTGACGTTTAAAACGCACATAAGGGATGATAAGATTAAACTCATCCTTGCCGCGCAGGGCCATCACCGCGCCCAGATAGGAAAAGACCAGGGTCAAAATAACCCTTAAAATAGGTTTAAGCACATCGCCCAAAGGCATCAGTGAAAGGATATCCGAAACCAAATTCGCCATGAAAATCCCCAGCAATAGACCAAAAACCATGCTGGTCAGTCCACGCACTGACACCTGTTTCAGATTGGCCTCAATAACAATTAATAATGCCCCTCCGACCACACAAGCCAGGACACCTGCCAGGGGCGCTTGATTGATGACCCCGATCTGAAAGCCGATCACACCGCTGATAATTAAGAAAAATACACGAATGAATAATAATGTCATGGATAACTCCCCTGTTTTTATAACTTATCTAATGCTTCCCTGACCGTTGCGACCGGCACTAACTTGATATTGGACGGCTTAAAATCATTTTTATTCTTCAAATTATTCTTAGGAACGATGCAACGGGTAAATCCAAGTTTTTGCGCTTCATTGACCCGTGCGGTGATCTGGGCCACGCTGCGCACCTCGGCGGACAGGCCAACCTCACCCAGGATGGCCGTGTCATGGGGCACGACCTTGTCCAATAACGCGGAAGCTACCGCCAAGATGACACCCAGGTCCGCGGCCGGGTCCATCACTTTGACACCGCCAACGACATTCAAAAAAATATCCTTGTCCCCCAGGTTCATGCCGAGCCTTTTTTCCAAAACCGCGGCGAGCAGAGCCAGGCGATTGGCATCAAACCCCTGGGTCTTTTGGCGCACCATGCCAAAAGCGCTGCGACTGACCAATCCTTGGATCTCCACCAAAAACGGCCTTGTCCCTTCAAGGATCGGCACCACGACCGAACCGGATGAATCCTGGGGCCGTTCGCAAAGAAAGATCTCCGAAGGGTTCAACACTTCCTGCAAGCCGGATGCTGTCATCTCAAAAACGCCGATCTCATTGGTGGAACCGAAACGGTTTTTGTTGGCCCGAAGGACGCGATACGACGAATACCTCTCGCCTTCAAAATAAAGCACGCAATCAACCATATGTTCCAGGACCCGCGGGCCTGCCAGCATGCCTTCCTTGGTGACATGTCCGACGAGAAAAAGGGCAAATCCCCTGGATTTAGCCAACTGTGTCAAAACCCCGGCACTTTCCCTGACCTGGGAAACAGACCCAGGAGCCGAAGAGATTTCTGCTAAATGCACCACCTGGATCGAATCAATAATCACCACTTGCGGCGCCAACTCATGGATATAGCCATTGATCGTTTGCACGTCAATCTCATTGACGATAAAAAAATTCTCATTGGCCGTCTGGGCGACCCTGTCCGCCCGCATCTTGGCTTGCTTGACGGATTCCTCACCGCTGATATACAAGACCTTTAAACCCGTACGGGCCAGGGCACAGCCGGCCTGAAGGACGATCGTCGATTTACCGATGCCGGGATCCCCGCCGATCAAGGTCACGGAACCCGGGACAATGCCGCCGCCCATGACCCGGTCAAATTCCCCGATAGATGTCAGGTAACGTTTGTCCTGGTTGACGTCAATTTCTTTTAAAAGAACAGGGGCCATGACGCTTGCTGCCGCAAGCTGAGTGCGCATGCTTTGCCCCTCGCTGCGGGCCATGGTTGTCTCTTCCACATAAGAGTTCCACTCCTCGCAATTGGGGCATTTACCCACCCAGCGCGCCGATTGGGAGCCGCAATTCTGGCAAACAAATACTGTTTTTGTCTTCATTATTTAGGTTTGGGACGGTAGAGCAGTTTCCAGGGATTACCTTTCAGGTCCGATGTGAGATCATCAAGATTATCATATATAGACTCATCGGATAGGAGCTTGCCCAATGTCCCACGTCCTTCTTTTAAATCCGTGCCTACGGCCGCAAAACCTTCCAAGGCATCTTCCAGGGATTTTTTATTTTTATCAGTCAAGATGCCAGTATTGACGCTATCCACCGTTGTTTCAAGCTTGGTCATTAAGGTCGAAACGCTTTCAGCGATCCTCTCAATGGGCACAGGGTCTTCTCCGAGGACTTCATTATCATCCTTGATCGAATCAGTCGATTTACCGGGGATGATCTCAAGGTATTTCTCCCCCAATATCCCCAATTGATTGATCGTGATCTTGGAATCCGCGGGGATGGCGATATCATCCTTGATCCAGACTTTCACCCGCACCTTGGTCGCTCCGTCCTGCTCGTCCCTGAACACTTGTAATTTCTTGACCAATCCCACTTCCACCCCGGCCAGACGCACGGGTGCCGCTTCCCGCAAACCGCTGGCAAAACCAAAGACGACCTGGATATGGCGGCCCTTCTCAAAAATGGAAAGATCACTGATCGAAATGATGAAAAAAGTCAACGCTAATGCCGCCATCAGCACAAATGAGCCGACCTTCAATTCCAGTCCATTATCTCGAGACATAATCAGTTCTCCGAAGTGTTTGATCCGTTATTTTACATGTCCAAAAATAAGACTCTCATCGTCCGTAATGGGCCCGTGTGCCTCACCGTGGATGAACTGCTGGATGACCGGATGTTTGGAATTCTTGATCTCTTCCGGTTTCCCGTCGGCAATGACCTGACCCTTATAGAACATCGCTATCGAATCCGCCACCATGTAAGCGGAATTCATATCATGCGTCACCATGATCGAGGTGACTTTAAGCTTATCGCGCAATTCAATGATCAAATGATTGATCGCGGCGGCCGTGATGGGGTCCACTTCGCTGGTCGGCTCATCATACAAGATAATATGCGGCTCCATGCACAGCACCCGTGCCAGGCTCACGCGCTTTTTCATCCCGCCGGAAAGCTGGGAGGGCATCAGATCTTCCACATCTTTTAGGCCAACTAACCCAAGCGCGTCATGCACCTTGTCCGCGACGGTCTTTTTGTCCAGATTCATGAACTCATTGAGGACAAAACCAACATTTTCACCGACGTTCATGGAATCAAACAAAGCCCCCCCCTGGAACACCATCCCGATCTCCATGCGCAGCTTGTCATATTCCCTATCGTTAAGATTGGTAACTTCCACGCCATTGATCTTGATGGATCCGCTGTCCGGACGGATCAGCCCCACGATATTCTTTAAAAGGACGCTTTTACCGACACCTGAACGGCCGATAATGGCCTTGGTCTCGCCGCGGCGCACCGTCAGGCTCATATTATTAAGTATCATCTGCGCGCCGAATACCTTATATAAATTACGTATCTCAATCATTAGAAACCCAATAAAAAATAAAAGACAAAGGTGATAAAACAATCCATCATGATGATCAAAATGAAAGAACGCACCACCGCAGTTGTTGTTGCTTTACCGACACCGTCTGCACCGCCTTTGACGGTGAGACCCTGATGGCAGCCGACAATGGCGATGATCATGCCAAAGAAGATCGTCTTGACCAGGCCTGTGGTGATGTCTTTCATGGTCAGCGCCCGGAAGGTCATTTTCCAGAACATCTCGTGGCTGATATGAAGCTTGAACACACAGATCACATAGCCGCCCCAGATGCCGATGATGTCTGACAGGATGGTCAGGACCGGCAGCATGACGATAAGCCCTAAGAAGCGCGGGACCACCAGGTACTTGACCGGATTGACGGCAAAAGCCTTAAGCGCGTCCACCTGTTCGGTGACCACCATGGACCCGATCTCAGCCGCAATACCAGCCCCGATACGGCCAGCAACGATCAAAGCTGTCAGTACCGGTGTCAGTTCACGGGTCAGGGCCACGGCAACGACATTGGGGATATAAAGCTCGGCAGAAAGCTGCACCATCTGGTAGGCCATCTGCAGGGCAATGATCATCCCCACGAAAAAACCCACCAGGGCCGAAATGATAAAACTGCCGGGCCCAATGCGCTGGGCTTGTAACAAAGTACGATAGCCTTTGAACGGAGGTGTTACCGCGCACACGACCGTTCGGGACAATAATAACGTCAGCTGCCCGACATAACGGACCCATTCATTGGCAGAATTGCCTATCCTGGAAGCCAAAAGACTCATCGTTTAGGTCAACACCAAAACATCATCTCGACGGACAACAGTCACCTTGCTGCCTTCTTTAAAACGTCCGGAAATAATCTCCTCGGAAAGCATGTCTTCCACGTAACGCTGAATGGTCCTCTTTAAGGGCCTGGCCCCGTAGAGAGGGTCGAAACCTTTTTCCATCAGGAAATCCATGGCCTCCGCAGACAAGGTGATGTCGATCCCCCTGTTTTTAAGGCGTTCAATGACCTCATTGACCTCAAGCTTGATGATCTGGGTCAAATCTTCCTTGGTCAAATTCCTGAAAACAATGATATCGTCGATGCGATTCAAAAATTCAGGTTTGAACGCTTTCTTGACCTCATTGAGCAAACGGTCTTTGACAGCATTGTAGGACGTATCTTCCTTGGCAGCCACAAAACCCAGGGAACCGGCATTGCGGATATGCTCTGCGCCCACATTCGAGGTCATGATAATGAGGGTATTGCGGAAATCCACCTTGCGTCCCAGGCTGTCGGTCAATTGCCCCTCTTCAAAGACCTGCAACAATAAATTAAAAACATCCGGATGCGCTTTTTCGATCTCATCCAAAAGGATGACCGAATAAGGACGGCGGCGCACTTTTTCAGTGAGCTGGCCGCCTTCTTCATAACCCACATAACCCGGAGGCGCCCCGATGAGACGCGAAACATTGAACTTGTCCATATATTCAGACATGTCGATCTGGATCAAGGCATCCCGGTCGCCGAACATGAATTCTGACAAGATGCGGGCCAACAGGCTTTTTCCCACACCCGTGGGGCCCAGGAAAATAAATGAACCAATGGGACGGCGGGGATTTTTGATACCTGCCCTTGAACGGCGTACCGCGCGAGAAATGGCCGAGACCGCTTCATCCTGGCCGATCACCGCTTTTTTCATCTGTTCTTCCATCTTAAGCAGGCGGTCAGATTCTTTCTGCTCCAAACGGATAAGCGGTATGCGGGTCCATTGGGAAACAACGCGGGCAATGTCATCGTCGGTGATCGTCAAGGAGACGTCATCGCGTTTCTGCATCCATTCCGCACGCTTGCGCTCCAATTGCTCACGCACCTCGCGTTCCTGGTCGCGCATCTTGGCCGCGCGCTCAAAATCCTGGATCTTGATATAGGATTCCTTTTCTTTCTTCAAATTCTCAATGTTCTCCTCAAGGGCCTTTATGTCGTCGGGAACGACCATGGCCTGCAAACGGGCCTTGGCACCGGCCTCGTCCAGGATATCGACAGCCTTATCCGGCAGGAAACGGTTGGAAATATAGCGGTCTGACAAACGGGCCGCGGCTTCCAGGGACTCATCGGAATATTTGACCCGGTGATGGGCCTCATATTTATCACGCAGGCCTTTAAGGATCTGGATGGTCTCATCCACCGATGGAGGCTCAACGATGATCGTCTGAAAACGGCGTTCCAAAGCCGCGTCTTTCTCAATATTCTTACGGTATTCATCAAGTGTCGTGGCCCCAATGCACTGGATCTCACCGCGGGCCAGGGCCGGTTTCAGGATATTAGCGGCATCGATCGCCCCTTCGGCAGCACCTGCACCGACGAGCGTATGTATCTCATCGATAAATAGCACGATCTTGCCGGAACGCTTGAGCTCATCCATGACGGCTTTGATACGTTCTTCAAACTGGCCGCGGTATTTGGTGCCCGCGATCATCATGGCTAAATCCAGGACCACGATGGTTTTATCGCGCAGCAGTTCAGGCACGTCACCCGAAACGATCAGCTGGGCCAATCCCTCGACGATGGCGGTTTTACCAATACCAGCTTCACCCAATAGCACCGGATTATTCTTGGTGCGCCTCGAAAGTATCTGGATAACGCGCTCAATCTCAAGTTTGCGGCCGATGACAGGGTCAAGCTTGCCTTCCCTGGCCAATTTATTCAAATTACGGCCATAAGCATCAATGGCCGGGGTCTTGCCTGTTTTAACAGCCTCTTGCTGCTGGCCGTAACCGGGGATACCGGAGCCTAATAATTCCATGACCTCATTACGTAATTTTCCAAGGTCCAACCCCAAGTTCAAAAGCACGCGATAGGCCATGCCTTCGCCTTCTTTGACCAGGCCCAAGAGCAAATGCTCGGTGCCGATATAATTATGGCCTAAAGCACGGGCTTCCTCGGCGGAGAGCTCGAGGGCTTTTTTGGAGCGCGGGGTAAAAGGAATGTCACCGACGACCTGGGTAGCAGGACCGGCCTGCACTAATTTTTCAACCTCAAGCCTGATGGTCTCAAGGTCAAGGCCCAATTTTTGCAAGACCGCCGCGGCCACACCTTCACCCTCACGGATCAAGCCCAGCAATAAATGCTCGGTCCCGATATAATCATGGTTAAAACGCCTGGCTTCTTCCTTGGCGTAAACAATAACTTTGCGTGCACGTTCAGTAAATCGATTAAACATCTTTGCCTCCTAACTTCTGGCGGATAACTGCCGCCCTTTTAGTGTCGCGTTCGAACGCGTTTAATTTTTTACCTTCTATTTTTTGTAAATGTGCCGGCTGGATCATGATAAATAATTCATTGAGCGCCTTATGATCAACGTGCTTGAGAATGCCCATATCCAACCCCAAGCGCACCATGGAAAAAAGTTCAATGGCCTCCTGGCTTGAGATGATGCGCGCGGTCTTAAGTAAACCCCATGAACGGCATACCTTGTCCTCGAGCATGGGCTTGTTCTGCAACAGCAGGGCCTGACGCGCTTGCTCTTCCTGCTCAATGACCTGACGGATCAGGCCGTTGATATTCTGGATGATGTCTGTTTCACTGTGGCCTAAAGCCACCTGATTGGAGATCTGATAAAAATTCCCTGAGGCCTGGGTGCCCTCGCCGTAAAATCCACGGCTGGCAAAACTCAATTTGGAAATGGCCGCCAGCACCTTATTGATCTGCTTGGTCATGACCAGGGCAGGCAAATGCATCATGACACTGCCACGCATCGCTGTCCCTGTGTTCGTGGGACACGCGGTCAGGAATCCCCAGTTTGGGCTGTAGGCAAAGGTGATCTCGCGGCTCAGGGCATCGTCAATGGCATTGATGATGTCCCATGCTTCGCTCAAATTCAAACCGGAACGCATGACCTGGATGCGCAAATGGTCTTCTTCATTGACCATGATAGAAACCACTTCTTCAGCCGTCACCAAAAGGCCCTTGCCTTCAGGATTGGAAGCATGCTCATGGCTCATCAAATGCCGTTCCACCAGCAGTTGACGGTCCACCTGGTCAAGCTCGGTCATCTCGAAGAGCGTCGAACCTTTAAGGGCAGTCAAACGGTTGACCGCTTCCTCAAAAGACTTCAGGACAGCTTCAAGGTCTTTCTTCCCGGACTTACCAGGAAAGGTCCAGGCATCAAAATTCCGCGCCAGGCGCACCCGTGAGCTCATGACAATATGGGCTGATGGGCCGGTACCCCTGAGCCATTCTCCGGTATGATTCAATAGTTCTTCAATACGCATATATTTTATCAATCTTTCTGTTCAAGGTTCCTGATCTTATCACGGATCTGTGCCGCTTTTTCAAAATCTTCAGCCGCGATGGCTGAGTGCAGCTGCTTTTTTAGATCTGCCAGGGCTTCCGAGGGAAGAAGCGCAATGGCCCCTTCCGCCGGGGCATCTGCCTGATATTCCTTATACATGGCCGGGGTCTTGCCTAAATATTTATTCGAGCCGTGGATCTTGCGCAAGAGCCCTGCCAAATGTTCTTTGAAAGACGTGTAGCATTCGCCGCAGCCTAAACGGCCGAATTTGCGGAAATCCTCATACGGCAGGCTACAGCGGGAACATTTAAGGACACTGACCTTATCGCCTTCTTTGACAGCCGGGGCCTTGCTCGAATCTGACAGGCCAGCCAAAAGGTCCGCGAGCCCAAATTGCTGTTCCATCTGGGTGCTTTTCTGGCGGGCGCACTCCTCGCACAGGTGCATCTCCGACATTTGCTCATCGACAATTTCAGTCAAATGCACCGTTGCCTTTTTCTTACCGCAAATATCACACGTCATATTTAACGCCGTCTTTCTTGACCAATTGATAAAAAGCATTCAGTAATTTCTTTGTAACAGCGCCAGGCTTACCCTCACCGATGGCACGACCGTCCACCTTCACAATCGGGATCAATTCGGCCCCGGTACCCGTCAAGAAACACTCCTGTGCATTATACAGCTCATGACGGGTAATGTAACCTTCAAAAATTTTGATCTTCATCTTAAGCGCCAACTCAAGGATGGCCCCGGCTGTAATGCCTTTTAACCGCCCTAAATGCGGCGTTGAAAGCACCCCGTCCTTATAAATGAACACATTGTCGCCCGTACATTCGCCGATATAGCCGTTGGCCTCCAGCATGATCGCCTCATTATAACCGCTATGCGATGCTTCCATCTTCGCTAAAATATTGTTCAGATAATTAAGCGACTTAAGCTGGGGATTGAGCGCATTCGGATGGTTCTTGACGGTGGGCACGGTGATGATATCCATGCCCTTTTGATACAACTCCGCCGGATATAAACTGATCTTGTCCGCGATGATGATCACATTCGGTTTACCATAGCATTTGCGGGGATCGAGCCCCAGATCTCCATCGCCGCGGCTGACGATCAAACGGATATACCCGTCCTTAATCTTATTGGCGCGCAACGTCGCCACCAACGCGTCTGACATTTGTTTTTTAGTCATACGCGGGTCGATCATCAGGGTATGCATGGTTTCATACATACGGTCAATATGCTGTTTTAAGCGAAAGACCCTAGAGCCATAGGAACGGATACCCTCAAAGGCCCCGTCGCCATAAAGAAAGCCATGGTCAAACACTGACACCTTGGCGTCAGATTTGTCGACTAATTTTCCGTTCATGTAAATCTTCATAACTATCCCTTTCAGCCTACAAACAATGTTCCCTTTTTGCGCTTACGCTCGATCATATGGACAAAATCCCATGTTTGCACGAGCCACTGCCAGCGTTGAGCTGGAGTCGTTTTTTGAAGATGATGATCAAGATGTTCGTAAACTTCCGGAACATTTTTCTTAGCGTGTAGTCTTTTCTTCATTTTCCCTGACGATATTTCTTAATATGTTTAAGTTGGACAATATCTTCCAGATCTTTGGGCCTGGATGCTTTCTGTTTTAATCGAATAAGATGGTCAATGGCAATCACAGGGACCGAAACTCCTTTAAGATTGACTTTCTCATGCAATTTATAAATTGCATCAAATTTTATTGGCTCGTCCACCAACATATCAATCATCTCAAAAGGAGGATCACGTTGCACAAACGAAAAAACAATCATCCCTTTATCTTTTTTCCATATTGATCGCTGTTTCTGGTCTTGAAACTGCTCCTTAGTCACAGGGACTTTAGGGACAAAGCCTGCACCTTTAAGCGCCTCAAAAAACCTCCCCAAGTTTTGTTCCTGCAAAAAAACTATCAGATCCAGATCATTGGTCAACCGCATAAAACCATGCAACACTACAGCAACACCACCAGCGATCACATATTTCACTTTCGCCTTATTGAGAGCCTTAAAAACTTTCTCATAATTCATTTCACAACCATCGGCTGTTCGAGCAAGCCGTCTTTCATCGCGATGATCCGCTGCGTGCGGCTGGCGATCTTGTCGTCATGCGTCACAATGATGACTGTCACCCCGTGGGTCTTGTTCAAATTTAACAGCGTGTCCATGACCACAGACCCGCTGACCGAATCCAAATTTCCCGTGGGCTCATCGCAAAAGACGACTTTCGGGCCGTTCATCAAAGCGCGCGCGATGGCCACCCGCTGCTGCTCACCTCCCGAAAGCTGATTGGGCCTGTGTGAGGACCGGGCGGATAAGCCCAACTGCTCTAATAATTTTAACCCCGCAAATTCAATTGTGCTTGTCTTTCTTGAATTTTCTTTGATCATGGCCGGCAGGATCACATTTTCCAAAGCACTTAACTCCGGCAATAAATGATACGATTGAAAAACAAAGCCCATGTCGCTGTTACGCACCTGGGCGCGCTTGGCATCGCTTAAACCATACAAATGCTGGCCCTGGAAGATCACCTGGCCTTCTTTAGGCACATCCAGGCCGCCCAAGATATGCAGCAAGGTCGATTTGCCGGCACCCGACGGACCAACGATGGCCACGACTTCACCTGCCTCAATGGTCAAGTCAACACCCTTTAGCACATGTAACGGGCCAGGGTATAATTTATGGATGTTGACGGCTTCTATTAACATTTTATTCATATCTTAATGCTTCCACAGGTTCAAGGTTTGCTGCCTTAAGCGCCGGGTACACGGTTGCAGCATAGGTGATGAGCATGGCCGCACCCACGATCAGCCCCACATCAGAGGCCTGGATAACGACGGGTAAATGGTCGATATAATAAATGTCCTGGGGCAATTTGATAAATTGATACTTCTTAAGTAAATAAATAACAGCCACACCGCCGGAAAACCCCCAAAACGTCCCCATCGCTCCCACGGCCAATCCTTGCCAGGTGAAAATGCGATGAATACATCCTTTGGAAGCACCGATGGATTTGAGAATGCCGATATCCTTGACCTTACTGGTCACCGTGACGATCAGGGTGCTGATGATATTAAAGGAGGCCACCAGCACGATCAAGGTCAGGATGATGAACATCGCAAATTTTTCCAACGCCAGTGCCGCAAAGAAATTGGCATTTGTCTCCATCCAGGTGCGGATGAGATAACTGAAACCTATCTGGTCATAGATCTCTCTTTTGACGACGATCGCTTGATCAGGGTCTTTTAATTTAAGGCCAATGCCCGTAACTGTCGGCCCTATGTTAAAAATTTCCTGAGCTTTCTTCAAAGTAACCAGAATTAAATTCATGTCATAATCATACATCCCTGAAGTAAAGATCCCTGCCACCTTAAACTGAAAACGCCAGCCTGTACCTGCAACCCCTGAGGCCGGGGCTATGATCGTTATCGTATCTCCCACATGATAGCCATAATAGGACGCCAATTGACTGCCGACCAGAACGCCATCATCGGTCAGATCAGAAACCTTGCCCTGAGCCAGGAAACTGTTGATGCGCGTGACTCCCCCTTCGGTGGCAGGATCGACCCCGCGCAAGATCAAACTCGCGGCACGGGTGCCCTCTTCCAGAAAAACATTGCCGTGAATATACGGGGTCGTGGCAATGACTCCAGGCAAGGTCCTTAACTTCATATTTAACTGTTCATAATGCTTGACCCCGGTCTCACGCTCAACAAAAATATGCGCGTTTGCCCCCACGATCTTCTCACGCAGGTCATGGTCAAAGCCGGTCATGACGCCGATGACAATGATCAGGGCCATGACACCGATGGCAATGCCGGCGATGGCCACAAAATTAATCACTGAAAGGAGTTTATCTTTCTTTGAAGTTAGATACCTTAGCGTTAACCACCATTCAAAATTCATATATCCTTAAGATCCTTCGCTGCGCTCAGGATGACTATTAGTATGTTCCGGTTTCATTAGAGGGAATAATATGACATCCCTGATCGATGCTGAATCCGTCAACAGCATGACCAGCCGGTCAATGCCGATGCCTAACCCGCCTGCAGGAGGCATGCCATACTCGAGCGCCCTGACAAAATCCTCGTCGATAGTGCGGTTGCCTGTTTCCACATCATCATCCAGGTCTGCCACCAGGCGTTTATGCTGCTCCTGGGGATCATTGAGCTCAGAATAGGCATTGCCCACTTCCATGCCCGCGATAAAGAATTCAAAACGCTGCGCCACCGCCGGATTATCGATCTTGGCCTTGGCCAGCGGTGAAAGAAAGGTGAAATAATCCAGCATGAACACAGGATTCGCTGTTGCATTCTCGTCAAGGGCATCTTCCACGATCTTCATGATCGCAGATTTTGTCAATCGATCGATCTTGAAGCTTCCTGAGCGCTTAGCCTTTACCTTGGACAGCATGACTTCAGCGGTATCTTCCGGATTGATATCAAAATGCTCTTTAACGACTTGCGCAAAAGAGCGGCGTTCCCAGGGTGTCGTAAAATCGATCTCCTGGCCCTGGTAATTGATCTTATAAGTGCCGTACATTTTATACACCAAAGAGCTGATAAGCTCCTCGGTGATCTGCATCATGTCCTCAAAATTACCATAGGACTGATAGACTTCAAGCATGGTGAATTCCGGGTTATGACGGGTCGAGATCCCTTCATTACGGAAATTACGGTTGATCTCATAAACCTTCTCAAGGCCGCCGACCAACAAGCGCTTCAAATATAATTCCGGAGCGATGCGCAGATACACATCCATGTCCAGGGCATTGTGTTTGGACTTAAAGGGCTTACCGCGGGCTCCCCCGGCCATGGGCTGGAGCATGGGGGTCTCTACCTCCAGGAAACCTTTCCCGTCGAGGAATGAACGCACATAGGAAACAATGTGGCTGCGCTTGATAAAAACCTCGCGCACTTCGGGATTGGCGATCAAATCCACATACCGCTGGCGGTAGCGGATATCCACGTCTTTCAAACCATGCCATTTTTCCGGCATGGTCTGTAGAGATTTGGCAAGTACCTGGTATTTAGTGACCCGGATGCTATCCTGGCCTGTCTTGGTTTTAAACGTATCACCTTCAACACCAATAATATCGCCGAGATCCAGGCACTTGAGCATTTCATAGGCGTCTGGCCCGATATTATCGCCTTTGACAAAAAGCTGCATGCGTCCGGTCTGGTCCATCAAGTCCATAAAATGGACCTTGCCCTGGTCCCGGTTGGCCATGATGCGCCCCGCGGTCACGACATGCACGCCTTCTTTAAAATCCTTCAAAATATCCGCAATAGCGTGCGAACGTATAAAACGCTGGGCATACGCATCTATGCCTTTGGCTTTGAGCGCGTCAAGTTTCTTTATCCTAACACTTTTATTTTCATCAACTTCCATCATTTTTCACCCTTTTCTCAAAGAAGAAAAAACTGCACGTTTAATACTAATTATAAAAGATTATTATATAGAACTTAGCGGAGAGTGTCAATTCCCAAAAACATCCTAAGATCAGTAATTGTCCGGATATTGACGATGACAGGCACAAAGCCGGGGGCGTTTTGCAGCTGTTGAAGCATGGCAGGATCCATGTGGAATTTGATCTCTCCATGACTGTTTTGCGTTTGAACATTCATCACCGCGGGCCTTAAGTCAATACCGCCTGTTGAACGATGAAGGTTGGACATGGCCCAATCGGCCGCTGACCGGCTTAGTCTTTGCTGGATCCGGTATTTGATCTCTTCATCTCTCATTTCAAGCAATAGAGTCTTTAACTCCAATAATCTTTGGCGTATGGGTTGGTCCAATGCTGACGCTTCCCCTGCCCGGTATCGCTCTCTCATGGCGTGATATACTTTTTCATCCCCGATATAATATTCAGACCTGAAATAGGATTTGGCAAGATCAGCTAAAGGTGCTTCCAGAATTTTTTTGTCATCCAATTGTAATAGGGCTTTTATTCTCTTATCACTCACTATGTCGCTGCGACTATAATCAAGAAGGATGTCTAAAGTTATTTCAGCCCGTTGGCCGGACCTTGAAACAAAGACCACCTCCATAGCTTCCATTGCAACAACACCAAAAAGAAGATACGGTCCGTCTTTCAACATCCTTGTCTGGATCCCATCAACTTCATTAAGCCTGTTGGCCAATGCTTGCACATAATCCTTCCAAAGCAGGCTTTGCCTTTCATTTGTTCCTTCCAATAACACATCCACATCTTTCCGACCTGGTCCCAAATATCTTCTTCCACCTACGACTACCGGCCTGACCCGGCTTGAAATAGGCTGCATGACTTCCCGCAACACCTCTTCCAACTTGCGGACATTATCTTCTTTCTTACTGAAATCATAATAATCTTCTGCTGTTTCTGTTATCTTATCAATACTCTCAGCTGCCCTTGCTTCTGCAGCGATCATCGCTGGGTCACGTTTTAATTCATGCCTCAAATAGATCGGCGTGACGCCGGGCATCTTGGCTAAGGCAGCTAAAGGCTTGTCCGTTCTCAGGTATTGGGCCTGAATCTCCGGGGTCTGCTCAGCGATCTTGAACTTGTCATAATCCGCATTGGAAATAACCACCCTTTTATCCTCGGGTATTGTTCCCAAGGTTTGGACAACATCAGGACGGCGCAAATCCCCCTCTATGTAATACGCACTGGCTATCGGTTCAGCATCATCAGATACAGGTGTAAAACCGAAATCATTCATCAGGATCCTTAACAAAACGGCATTTCTTACGGAGATGTCCGTAAATCTTATATCGGGGATCATATCCAGCATCATCCTCACCATAAATCGTCCAATTTTATTCCCTTGGAATTTAGAACTAAGTTCCATTCCGGCGATGACATTTTGTCTGCCGGCAACATGGTTGGTATAAACATATCCGATCTTACGGGGACTGCCATTAATATTAAGATAAAAATCCAGGTATATCCTGCCTCCCTGTGCCACTATTTTCTCGATCTCAAATACCCTGCCTCTTATCCTGATCTCAAATTTATTCTGACCTCTTCCAATAGGCGTCTTTTCATAGGGATCATTTAATCCAATCTCCCTCGAACGCGTATCCGTCCAGACCAACGATGGTGCCTGCGTTGCGATCATGGCCCGGTTTTCTGGGAGTTCTTCGGAACGGTTATATTCACTATTAAAACTTTTCTCCGGTATAAACTCAAAATTCTCAACAGCAGCCATCATTTTATGGATAGTACCCGCCTGAAGATCACTTTGTTTCAGCCGGCCCGGAACCGTAACCTGCATTAAATGTTCAATATCCTGCCAATAACCAAAATCTTCGTCTTCCCTCCTAAGGCCAAAACGTGAATAATTCGCGTTAATATTCATTTGTGAAGAACCATTGATAATGGCTGGCATATACCGTCGCCGAATGCCGAGAAGGCGATGAAAGGTCTCTCGAGGCGGGTTGAACTCAGGTTTATTGCGTATTTTCACTTTTCCATCCGAAGCCAATTGTAAGACCGAATACATCAGCGCTATCGCCGGAAGCATGCCAAACTTGGCAGGAATTTCTTCATTGATCTCTTTTTGTTTCTCAGTCCCGCCCTGCAACATAATGATCCTAAATGTATCGCCCTGCGTATCAAGACCGACCTTGAAGATCACTTCCTCTCTCAAAGGGACCTGCCCTTTTTTATCTTCACCCAAGACCAAATATAACCCGTGCGTACTTTCAAGCAGACCGTATTCCAAGCCAATATAATAATCAGTTCCTTCGATAGGCGCTTTAAGGACGCCTTTTCTTTGGATCATTTCAGCGGGGAACATGCTTGTCATCCGCTTCATATTCTGAGCGACTAATTGGATCTTTGTGTTGTCATGTAAATTTGACTTAACTATGTAATTAAAATTGTCCCTCCATCCCGGGAATTTTGAATAGCTTTCCACATAAGCGTTCATGAAATCATAAAAAACATCAACTGAAACCCTTTCAATGTAAATAGAATAACGGGCAAACCACCGCAACAAATTGGTCAATTGTTTGGTTGTACTTAAATGCCATTGCTGTTGCAGGACCTTTAACCACTTGGAATGTATCCCGCTGCTTGGCTCCAATGAATATTCATAAAGAATAAAAACAAACAATTTTCTCAACAACCATTTTTGTTCAGGAAGGACCTGTCCTGATTGGATCCATGCCCTTATTTTATCTTCATCCTTTCTGGACATTTCCCAAAATGGGGCTTTTCTTGAATCCATTAAAAGAGTGTCCACATTCAAAGGATTCAACATCGCCTGGTCCTTGATGTTGATGGCATACATTGAGAAATATTTCCAACGTGTTTCAAAGCCGACTCTTTGAAGATGAAGCCCGCTTTTTTCCAAGCCCTGCCCCACAGGGCTCTCGATAAAGATGTCATCCAGGCTTTTTAAATGCATTGCTTGCGCTTTTTGTTTGTACTCGTCCATAAAATGACATGCCGGCTCGAATAATTTCACATTATATATATCCGGATTGCTCATCAATGTACTGATGAATGACCTTATCACTTCTAACTCCTCCGGACTGACGGTTTCTATAAAAAGCGGCTGTTTTAATATCTCATTAAGCATATGTAATACAGTTGGGACATTGATGATGCTTTCCGATTTATAGATCGTTCCTATGGGCAATCGGTCTAAAAATGCCCTGAGGATCCCTTTGCGCTGGTCTTCCTCATATTTCAAACGGAAGGATTCTACGACGAGTTTCACTCTGCCATCTTCTATATACCCTTTCCTGTTCAATGGGCTGATCGTTAAATAACTCGCATCAGGTCCGGCACCTTTCACACGCTTAGTTCCATTAATTATAAATACATCAGAAGCTCCGCCATCTGGACTTTCTCCCCCAGATTTTCTTCCAGTATATTGAAATTTATACTTCCCACCCACGGTCAATCCATCAATGGTATTTAAAAAACCCCTGTCTTGCTGTGATAAAACGAGCCCCGGGTTCCTGTTGACCAAACCAACAAGATTGACTGTGATCTCCGCGGTTCTGCCGTTGGCGATCCTCGAACCATCCACTACAGTGGTCATTGCCAAGTTGATCAAGCTCATACCGCCTGAGAAATATTTTCTGGTGACCATCTGTTGGGTTATCGGGTCCTGCTCTTCTTTGATATAGTTATAGGCGCCTTTTTTGAAAGCCTGAAGGTAGCGCTGGTAAATGTTATCGACGTTTAAGTAATTTTTGTAGCCTACCCCTGCTATTTTTTTCTTATCTTCATAGACTTGTGCCAGGATGCTGTCCTTGATCTTTTTCTTATACCAGGCGGCGAGGATCAGGGAATTATATACTTGGCGCAGCTGGGAAAAACTTTTGCCTGTGTTGACTTCTATGTCAAGTTGAGGGATGACGATCTCACGGACAATATTAGCCCCTACTGAGGCCATGTCGTTGCGGTAAGCCAACGGCGACACGGGACTGTGTTTTTGCAATGACAAATAATCCTGCTCAAGCATGACTTTTAGCTTAGCTTCAACCACATAGGCTGTGCCTGCTTTGGCATTTTCGTAGACCACCGCCTTATCAGGGACTATCCAGACCTTGTTGAATGTATTGACCGGTATATCCGTTGTCCCGAATTTCTTAAAGGCTTCTTCATAGACACGCTTCCAGAATTTCCTGCCGGTCCCATCTTCAGGATAGACTAAAGATGCTGTTATTTGCTTGAGCATATAATCTTCAGCTAACAGGTCCCGGCCCATTTCAGTTAACCCAAAACTTGATGGGATGATGCGGTCTTTTTCATAAGGTGAAAGATTGACCCATAGGTCTTTTTCAGGGATGGTGAGGCTGGCGAGGAAATATTTGATCAGACGAGTGGATTCTTGTTTTAGCTGCTCTTGTGGGGAGACGTGCCCCGCTTCGCGGGGAACATGTCCCCGGTATAAGTCCCCTTGATCCAAAATGAAGTCAAAACGAAACGGATTATCCGGATTGACCTTGATGCCTTTTAAAATGGGTGGGTTGAACTCAGGGCTTAGAGAGACCATGACCCCGGGCGCGGGCAAACGGAATTCATCGGCCTGAGCTGCTGGCAGAGGTCCCAAGGTATTCATCAGAAAGGCAAAAATAAGCCCAAGAGCTATATTAGTTCTTAGATTTAAATACTCTCTCATATAGGAAAGTATGCACTATTTTCGCAAAATCAGCCACTTTTTGTGTTTTTTACGCTTTTTGTGCTTGGCGGGAGGAGACCTCCACCCAATGCCTGGATCGCAGCCTTTCGGACGTTAGGATCAGGGTCCTTGCTAGCGGCAAGTAAGGGATCGAATATCCGGAAGTCTTTGATCTTGCTTAACGCAATGACCACTTCCACTCGGATTTTAGGATCTGTATCCTTCAAAAGGGCGATCAGAGGATCGACCGCTTGAGGGTCTTTAATCTGGCCCAATGCCCTACTTGCATTCCTTCGGACGGTGGGATCCAGGTCTTTCAGGGCGATGATCAGGGGCTCAACTGCATCAGGGTCTTTGATGAAACCCAACGATCTGGCCGCATAATACCGGACGTGGGCATTTTTATCCTTAAGGGCGGCGATGAGGGGTTCGACCCCGCGCGGATCCTTGACGGCTCCCAACGCTTCGATCGCACTCATCCGTAGATTAGCATCCGGGGATTTCAAATCAGCAATATACTTGCCCACATCATCAGTTTGCCCATGGCTGACCATCCCCAGGCTGATAACAGAAAAACACAGCACGATCAAATAAGTCAACTTTTTCAAACGGTGTCCCCTGTTTTTGAAAACTCAATGTGTCCCGGTTTTCCTTATTTGCTCAGCTATTTCCTGAATATCATTAAAGACCTCACTGTCGGTCACTAACTCATCACTTGCTTTGACCATATCAATACGGACCTTGTCTGTCCCTGCTTTTTGCGTAAATTTTAATATGATCTGGCAAGGAAGATCAAAATCGCATTCCTTGGTTAATACAAAGAATTTATTTTTCTGATCTGAAAATATTAATTTCTTATAACCCCGTGACTCAAAATATCCAGAAACAATCTTCTTTAACCTTTGATAATCTTCTTCTTGGGTAATAGTAATACTCGAGCCTGTTTTTACGGCATTTTTATAAACCCCGGCATATTCATTATAGGCACAGCTGCTTAACCCTGCGCACCATAGTAAGACCAGAATAATTCTAATCATATTTCCTTTCAAAAAACCGGGACACATTGAGTTATTAATAAAGAAGGAGCCGTGATGCCCCCAAAGCGCCTTAAAAAATGCAGCCTGTGCGGGGTGAAGCCTGTTTTTTCAATTAAAACCATCTATTGCCGTGAATGTTCCCATTTCTGCGCCC
>Ga0206883_1003_pt2 | contig 70560 bp, 64 predicted proteins | sample Alteio_BWOrgCont_2_FD_152910 | JGI IMG/M metagenome (GOLD analysis project Ga0206883, IMG submission 152910) | Enriched cells from forest soil in Barre Woods Harvard Forest LTER site, Petersham, Massachusetts, United States -... | ecosystem: Environmental > Terrestrial > Soil > Temperate forest > O... | reverse complement strand
AAGGTCAAAAGCGGAAATTTCGCGGGAAAGCTGCGCGCATGCGAGCTTTGAAAAGCCTGAAACGCCTCCCGAACCCCGGTTTGCTTCTCGAGGGTCGCCGTGGCGCGACCGCGCCAGTCGTTGAAGTCGCCGCCGATGATGAGCGGGCATTCGCGGGGAACCAAGGCGTTGATGCGATCGCAAAGGGCCTGAACTTGAGTTCTTCTTCCGCGTTCGAACAGGCTCAAATGCATGCAGAAAAAATGGAGGGGAGGGGACAAGCGGGCAAGCTGGAGCATTCCGTGGAGCATTCCCCGGCTTTCCACGCGGTTGCTGGAAACGTCGATGTTCTCCCAATGCTTGATGGGAAACTTGCTCAGGACGGCATTGCCGTGGTGGCCGTGCGTGTAAACCGCGTTCTTGCCATAGGCGTAGTGGGGCCAGACTTCCTTCGCCAGAAATTCGAATTGAGAGTCCTCGGGCCAGTCGGGAATCCGTTTGCGGTGCTGGGTATGCTCTCCGAGAATTTCCTGGAGAAAAACCAGATCGGGATCCACGCCGCGAATCGCCTCGCGAATGGGTTCCAGGATATGCGCCGAATTTCCGGGATTAAACCCCTTGTGGATGTTGTAGGTCAGGACTTTGAGGACGAGGGGACGCATCGGCGGGTCCTTCAGGGGGGAGGGATAGAATATCCCATTTTATTCAAAGCAGCGGCGAGATCAGCATGCTCAGATCTTCCAGGTAACCCTGCACCTTGCCGACCTTTATTTTGAGGAAATCGTCGGACTTGTCCATCAGCGACTGCACCCAATCCGAGATGCCCTGGACGTCCTCTGTGGATCGGATGAAAACGCCTATCTCATAATTCAAATACAAACTGCGCATGTCGAGATTCATCGAACCCGCCAGCGCCAGGGAATTGTCGACGAGCAGGTGCTTGGCATGAATCATGCCTTCCGGGTACAGATAAATTTTCGCGCCGTTTTCCTTCATCCTGCGCAGGAAGGGTCCGCGCGCCAAATCGGCCAGGAGGTGGTTCGAGCGCTTGGGGAGCAGGATGCGGACGTCCCGTCCCAGCCGGGCCTGCAGCAGAATCGCGTGCTCGATGCTGTCGTCCGGGATAAAGTAGGGGGTCACTATCCAGAGCCGCTCCTTCGCGGTCATGCAGGCCGTCAGGATGGCGTCGTGGATGGGATCGTCCGTTACGTCAGGCCCGCTCGCGGTGATTTGCGCGGACGGGTCGGTTGCATCGCCGGCCGCGGAATTGACGGCAAGGGAAGGGGGCTTCTCGATCCAGTCCTTTTCCTTCGTTGCGAAGTTCCAGTCGTCCGCAAAAATTCCCTCTAAGTCCTGAATCGAAGGGCCTTCGAGGAGAATGGCCGAATCGAGCCAGCGCATGGGATCGGCATCGGGCCCCATGTATTCCCGGGCAAGGTTCATGCCTCCGATCATCGCGATGCGGCCGTCGATGATGACCATCTTGCGATGGTTGCGCAGGTTAGCGGACCATTTTCTGCGCAAAGGGAGCACCGGCGAGAAAACACCGACCTTGCCCCCGGCTTTGCGAAGCCCCCGGACAAATCTTCCGCGCGTCGTCACGCACCCCAGAGCGTCCAAAAGCAGCCGCACCGACACTCCCCCGGCGGCCTTCGCGGCGAGGTTCTCGACGATGCTTGCTCCCACTTCGTCGTGCCCCAAAATGAACGTCATGACGTGGATGGAATGCTTGGCCTCTCCGACGAGACCCAGCAGCGTCGTATAGGCTTTCTTGCCGTCCGAGATGAACTCCATGCGCCCGCCGTGACGGCTCGGCGGCATTCTCGCGGCGAGCATGATGCATTCGAGCGGATCCAGTCCGGCGGTTTGCAGCGCCTGCGTCCCTGATTCGGGATACAGTCCCTTTTTCTTCCCTATCCTGAGCGCAAGTTTTCTGCCGCCGAAGATGAAATAGGCCGGGACGCCGATGTACGGGATGAGGACGATGGAGAGGAGCCATGCAATTGAAACCGAAGGGCGAAGGTGCTGGCGCAGAATGCGGGACACCAGCCAGAAGCCCAGACAGAACCCGAAGATGACCGAGAGATGGCTGAAAACGAGGGAAGTGATTTCAGATTTCATTTGGATTTCAACGGACTCATTTCAGGGCTCAAAGATGAGCGGAATTTCCCCCGGTTTCGCGGATAGCCGCCGTATGGCCTAAAAGATACCCCCCGCTCGCAGGGAGCGGAGTATTTCCAGGTCCGTTGGGTTTACTTTACGGGCGGAAATTCACTATTGTATAGCGTGCGTGCAGATAAACCCAACGACAGGAGCACTTTCATGAGCATGAATCCAGTAGTCCATTTCGAAATGCCGGCGGTAGATCCGAAGCGCATGGCTGACTTTTACACCAAGACCTTCGGGTGGAAGGCGCAGATGCTCGGCCCCGAGATGGGAAATTATACGCTGGTTGCCACAAGCGAAACGGGCGAGGATCGTCTTCCGAAAGAACCCGGAAGAATCAACGGCGGTTTCTACCAGAAGACGAAAGAAAACCAAGTCCCTTCGGTGGTCATCTCGGTGGATGATATCCGCGAAGCGATGAAGAAGGTCACCGAAGCCGGCGGTACCGTCCTGGGCGGCATGACAGCTCCAGGGGAGCCGGACGAAATTCCCGGCGTCGGGTGGTTCGCCTCCATTTTGGACACGGAAGGCAACCGGGTTACGATGCTGCAACCCCTGCCGATGGGCGCTCACCCCAAATAAATGGGAAAACCCCTTTGAACGGCCCCGTCTACTTTGAAATTCAGGCCGACAACCCAAACCGCGCCGCGTGGTTTTATGGGGAGGTTTTCGGCTGGAAGTTCGAAAAAGCCGCGGGCCTCGTTGAGTATTGGCGCATCGAGACGGCGGGAATCCAAGGGGGACTGCTGAAGCGCCCGGCGCAGGTTCCGCCGCCCTTATCGGGGACGAACGCCTTTGTGTGCTCGGTCGAGGTGGAGAGCTTCGATAAGGCTTCCGAAAAGATCCTGAGCCTGGGCGGCCAGGTCGCGCTTCCCAAATTCGCGGTGCCGGGGAGGTGCTGGCAGGGCTATTTCATAGACACGGACGGCAACACCTTCGGAATTTTCCAGGTCGATGGGGCCGCTCGCTAGGTTTCTGCGCCGGGTTTTCGCGCCGGGATTCTTATGAGCGACGATGCGTCAATAACCGGAAACAAGAAAACGGCCGTTGAATTTTTAGGGCTCGTCATCGCCGGCGACATAGATGAAGCGTATCGGAAATACGCCGCCCGGGACGGCAGGCACCACAACCTGTTTTTCCCCGCGGGTTTTGTGGCATTGCAAAAAGCAATGGAGGAAGCCCACGTTCAATTTCCCCGCAAAAGCTTCACCGTCAAGCATGTCATCGGCGAGGGCGACTTTGTGGCCGTGCATTCACATCTTGTTCTCGAGTCCGGTAGTCCCGGCTATATCACCCTGCACATTTTTCGCTTCAGCGGCGGGAAAATCGCGGAACTGTGGGATTTCAGCCAGGGGATTCCGTCGGAGATGCCCAACGCGGACGGGCCTTTTTAGGATTGCCGTGTCAGGGCCGCATTAAGCGCCTTTACCTCCAAACTCAAGCCCGGCGCAGGCGCACAGGTGTTGCGCGATAGTAACTTTCCTTGCTTCCAAAAAGGAAGTTGCGGGCTTATGCAAAATGTGCTGACACAATTCGCCGGGCTTTCCATCGCGAAATTGGCGGAACAACACGGGACTCCCACGTTCTTCTACGATCAGGAAGTCATCGAAAAGCGCGTGGCCGAATTGAGGCGTTTCGACGCGATTCGCTATGCGCAAAAGGCCTCCTCCAACCTTGCCATTCTGGCCCTCATGAAGAAGCTGGGCGTGGTCGTGGACGCGGTTTCCGCCGGGGAGATTCTGCGCGCCCTCAAGGCCGGATTCAAACCGGGCGGGGAGCCGCCGGAGATCCTTTTCACGGCCGACCTTTTCGACGCCGACGCCATCGAGGCCATTCGCACCTACCGCATTCCGGTGAACGTGGGTTCCCCCGACATGATTGGCCAGCTGGGAACCTTCTATCCCGGCGCTCCGGTGACGCTTCGCATCAATCCGGGATTCGGGCACGGGCATTCCCGCAAGACCAACACGGGCGGCGAATGGTCCAAGCACGGCATTTGGCACACCCAATTGGAGGAATGCCTGCGCCTGGGCCGCGAAGCCGGGGTAAACATTCACGGCCTGCACATGCACATCGGTTCGGGGACGGATTTCGAGCATCTCTCCCATGTCTGCGAGGCCATGGTGCGCGCGGCGAAGCGCATGGGCCCGCAACTGAACGTCATCAGCGCGGGCGGGGGGCTGCCGATTCCCTACCGCAAGAACCAGTCGCGCATCGATCTGGAGGCATACTTTGGCCTCTGGGACAAGGCGCGCAAGGAAATAGAACGCGACGTCGGACACCCCGTCCGTCTCGAGGTGGAACCCGGCCGGTACCTGGTGGCGGAATCCTCCTCCCTCATCGTGCAAATCCGCTCCATTAAAAAGTCCGGAAACAACCTCTTTTATCTGGTGGACGCCGGCTTTGACACCCTTGTCCGTCCGGCCATGTACGGATCCTACCACGAGATTTCGGTGTGCCCCTTCGACGGACGCGAAATCACCGCGTCCCACGACGTGGTGGTCGCGGGGCCCCTGTGCGAATCCGGGGATGTGTTCACTCAGGAGGAGGGCGGAGTCGTGGTGACCCGTCATCTGCCCGATGCCAAGGTGGGCGATTATTTAATCCTGCACGACACGGGAGCCTATGGCGCCTCCATGTCCAGCAACTACAACACGCGCCGCCTCGCCAAGGAAGTGCTCATCCATCAGGGACAGGCCGAAGTCATCCGCGAGCGGGAGTCCTTCGAACACATCCTCGAATTCGAACGCGTTCCGCCGTACCTCAAAGCCTGAAAGCCAGGCCTGAAGATCTGAAGGCGCGCCCGTCCTTCCGTGGCGGGCGTTAAAAGCTTCCGTCAAGGCGACGTTAAAGCGATCAAGGCGATCAAGGCGCATGGGACAGCTGCCGCACGTAGGCGATGAGCGGAAGGTAATCTTGCTCCTCAATTACATCCTTGAAGGGCGGCATCTTGGTCAGCGGCTTGAACGACGGTGCATTTTGAATCCAGGCCTTGAGTGAGCTGTCCGATGGAAAATCAACCTTGGAACGGGTCAAATCCCCCAGGCCCACCCCCGACTCGTTGTGGCAGGCGACGCAGCCGTATTTGTGATAGAGCGTTTTTCCGTCCGCGCCCTGCGCGCCGAAGTCCTGGAAATTCCGCTCTACCGCGTTGTGCAGGGGAGGCACGGTTTTGAGGTACGCGTAAATCGCGCGGGCCTCAGAATCGCTGAACTCCGGATACCGCACCATCGGATAGCGCAGAGGGCGTCCGTCGGGGCGGATTCCCTCGCGGAGGGTCCTCACGAAATCGTCCTCGGACCAGGCGCCGATGCCGGTCGAATCCGGGGTCAGGTTCGCGGAGTAGACGATGACGCCGTCCAAGCCCGGCATGGGGTTGCCGCCGCCGAAATACCCTCCGGTTTTTTCCGGATGAACTTCATCGAGGGTCTTGAAGCTGGCGGAATGGCAGGCGAAGCAGTCGACTTCGTCCTGAACCACGTACTTCCCATAGGCCACCTTGTCTGCGGGATCCGGAGCCTGGATGGGGTGATCCGGATAAGGGAAAGGCTTGAAGGCCACATGGCACAGGAATTTCACCAGGAAGGTCGGAGCGGACTCGCTGTCGGGGACGGGCGCGGCCTGCACCGCCGAATCGTCGGAGCGCAGATAGGCGATGATGGAATAGATGTCCTCGTCCGCCAGGCGCGGGAGCTTGACCATCCAGGGGGGAGAATAACGCCCGTCCCGTTTGATGCCCGTGCGCAGCAGGTAGGCGATTTCCCCGTCGGTCCAGCCGCCGATGCCGTACTGCGAATCGCGCGTGATGTTTCTCGAATAGGCCACGCCGAATTCCGGCGGGAGATCCGTCAGCCGGTGTCCGGTCAGCCTGCCGGTCTGAGAATTCATGTGGCACTCGTCGCAGAGCATATTGGCGATGATTTTGCCGCGCGCCACGCGCTGCGGAGTCACCGCGACGCTCAAGGAAATGTTTCCGGGTTTGTACCGCGGGATGCCCGTCACTTGAATGTCGGCGAGGAACCCGCCCACGGCCAAAAGGATGAGAAAAAGGAGCGCGCCGAAGATCTTGAGGAAAAGCTTCATAGGTCTTCCTTTCAGAGTTGCACCGGGGGATGCGATGTCAAAATGTTAGCAAGCTCGCGATTAGCGTGCAATTCTGAAAAGTGCCAGAAACAGGCGTCCTTCGGCCGGAGTAATTCCTCCCAGAATGAAGGGCAGACACAAGCCGGCGAACAGCATCGCCACCCGCGTTCCCATGCCGACGCCCGGATTGAGCTGAATCCAGAACCCCGCCGCGAAACAAACCGCCAGCCAAATCATCACGGGAAGAAGACGCCGCCACGCGAGGTCGATGGGGAACAGGGATTGACTCTTGCGGGTCATGAGAAAAGCCATGACGGCGTAGCAAATGACCGCCGCCCATACCGCGCCCCAAAGGCCGAGATACGGGACGAGCAGCACGTTCAGCGCCACCGTGATGACGGCGCCGATGCCGTTGATCCAGACCAGCCAGCGGGTCTGCTTGGCGATGTAGATGCCGAGCGTGAAATGGATGAACCAGGCCTGGAACGCATAGGCCAGAAGCACTCCGGGGACGATGGGAAGCCCGTCCCAGAAGGGTTTTGCGATCAGGATTTTTCCGTGAACGGGGAAGGAGACAATTTTGTCGAGGAAAAGCATCAGCGTCAGCCCGCAGGTGCCGATGAAAAGCAGGAGTACCCGCAGCACGCGGCCAAACAACGCGGGCGCATCGGCGTCGCGCTGGTGCTGCAGGAAGAACGGCTGCCAGGCGAGACGGTACATCTGAACCAAAAGCAGGCCGAACACGCCGAGCTTCCAGGCCGCGGAAAAAAGCCCCGTCAGGTGCAGCACGTCCCAGCCCTTGCCCGGATAGAGCCGCGCTATTTCAGCCGGGGTCAGGCGGCCCAGAAACAGCCGTCCCGCCATTTCATTGACGATGCCGTAAAGGCCCGCGGGCATGAAGGGAAGCCCGAAGCGAAGCAACGCGCGGAACCGTTCCCCGTCGAGGGCGGCGCGCAGGTTTTCCAGCAGGATGGGTGAAAGGAGCGCCAGCGTGAAAAAGCTGGCGACGATGTTGGCCAGGAAGATTCCCCGCAGACCTTCGTGAAGCCAGAGCACGAACACGATGTTGCCGGCGATGTTCACGACCACGTTGCCGAGGCGAATGGAGGCGAAATGGAGCGCCTGGTGGCGGTAGCGCAAATGGGCCATGGGCACCACCGACAAGGTGTCCAGCGCAAGAATGATGGCAGCCAGGCCGAACAAGTTCCGGTTTTCAAAGGGGATGTTGAACGCCTTTCCTATCCAGGGAGAAGCCAGGAGGAAGGGGATGGTAAACAGCACGACGAGGCCCGCCTGGGACCACAGCGCGGTGCTGAACAGCCGTTTGCGGTGGGCGTCGTCGGTGTCGTAGGCGAGGCGCAAATACGCCGAGTCGAATCCCGCCTGATAAATCACGTTCAGGAAGGCCACGAGGGCGAACACGATGTTGCTGACTCCAAACGCCGAAGGCGTCAGGATATGGGTGTAAAAGGGAACGAGCAGGAAATTGAGAAAACGGCTGAACAGCGAGGAAACCCCGTAGGCCAGCGATTCCTTCGCTAAAGTGCGGAGACGATTCACCCGCTTGCCGGGACCCGATGGAAGGTTTTTAGAGAGCCTGTCTGGCTGTAAACGAGGCTAAAAAAAAGACTGTAAACAAAGTGGATCCCGCGGCGCACGGGTGAAATTTATAATACCTGAGCGTTCCGTCTCCGCGAACGAGCCCGGCTGAAATTTTTATCGGGTTTTATGGGATGGGAAAGGCCTACGCAAGGCCGATCTACGGAAGGTCGAGAGTATCCAGAAAGGAGGCGTAGATGTTTCCGTTCCTGGAAATTGGCAGCTCGTTCGGAATCGAACTCACGTTGCCGCCGTTCAATTCTATGGTCGAGGGAATCGGCATCCTGACGGTGTCGCTCACCCCGAATATCACCTCAGCCCCGGCGCTGTCGGTGTTTTTCCAGTAATTCAAAACCAAAGAAACGTTTCCGGTGTTGATGAGCGTCAGCGAGTCGCCTGATGCGGCGAAAACCGGGTAAAAGTCCGGACCGAGCGTGGGGCTGGAGGCTTTTCCCAAGGGATGCAAAAGATTCAGGGTGCCGTTCTTGTCAATCGCGGTGATGTCTATGAGCTTCGCGTAGACCGACAGCGCGATGGACTCCGTCAGAGGGAGGGTCGTGTTCAAAGAGTTGAGGGTGCTCCCCGAAATCGAAATCGTCGCCGTGTTGATGCCGGATTTGAGCGTGCCGAGGACCTGACCCGAATCGCCCGTCACCGAGCCGTAGCTTATGGTCAGCGCCACGATTTGCTGGACGTTCAGCTGGCTTGCCGGGCTCAGCACGCTGATATTCGAGGGGGAGAAGGAGAAGTTCGGATTGTCGGACTGCAGGGAAACGTTGGTGATGCTTTGGCTTCCCAGGTTCTGGATCATGAAGTATTCGGTCACGGTGCCGGTAATCGTGTCCAGGTTGATGCTCGCGGTGGGGTCATCGGAAGCGGAGGAAGAAATCGCGGTTTTGCCGAGCGCGGCGGAGGCGGAAACGGGGACCAGGCGAATCGTCTGGCCGGAGGTTTGATCCTCGTTTTGGAGCATGCATGCACAAAGGCATAACGGCGCCAAAAAGAGGAGTTTTTTCATTGTCGTCCTTTATGCAAGGAAATCTGAGGGCAAAACCTAAATGACCCCAGACTTAGACGAATTCTAGTGACCTGTGGGGACGAATTAAATGCCCTAAGATTGAACAAAAATTCACAAGACCCCATTAATTTCTCGAATTTCGAATTAGGGGCCAAAAGCGGAGCAAAATGAGCGCCTGTGGATAGAACTAAGCCCAAGCTGTAACAAAACGTTACAATGTTCCCGGGTACCGTAGCCTTTGTGGCGTCCAAATCCATAGGCGGGGAGCCGCTTGTCCCATTCTTCCATGATGCCGTCGCGGATCACCTTGGCCAGGACGGAGGACGCGGCGATGGATGCGGACAAGCCGTCGCCTCCCACCATGGTTTTTTGCGGCACATCGACTCCGGGAATCTTTTTGTTTCCATCCACCAGCAGCAGGGCGGGTTTCAGGCTCAGCGATTCCAGCGCACGCCGCATGGCGAGAAAAGTGGCCTGCAGGATGTTGACGCGATCGATTTCCTCGGGGGAGGCCTCTCCGATGCTCCAGGCCAGCGCGCGTTCACGGATGACGGGGAAAAGCGATTTTCGCGCCTGCGGAGTGAGCTGCTTGGAATCGTTCAGGCCCGGAATATGCCCGGCGTTCAAGTCCAGGACCACGCAGGCCGCCATCACGTTGCCCGCCAAGGGTCCGCGCCCCACCTCGTCGATGCCGCAGATAAGTCCGGAAACCCGGGCGATTTTTCGGTCGTGTCTCCAAAGGCGGGGGCCGGGATCCGTTTTTCTTTTCATCCGGAGTATTCGGAGGTGGGGCTGTCCAAGGCTTGGATGCTCTTCAGCCATTCCGGGTCGATGGCCACGGCGTTCGAGGGGTTCGCGCTGTCCGTGGGCCGGATTTTCCCCTGGGCAAAGCCCTTGAGGACGCGCCAATAGCTGTCGTGTTCCTGGGCGAGCACGAGCCGTCCCAATTCTTCGGCGCTCACTCCTGCGGGAACGGGCACGGAGCGCTGCAGCACGATTTGCCCCTCATCGTACTCTTCGTTCACCATGTGAATCGTGACGCCCGTCGTCTCGCAGCCTTGGCGCAGCACGGCCTCGTGCACCCTTTCCCCATAGAGTCCGGGGCCTCCGAACGCGGGGAGCAAAGCGGGATGGATGTTGACGATGCGGTTTTGCAGCCGCCGCAAAACGGGCGGCGGCACTTTTTTCATGTATCCCGCGAGCACCAGTAAATCGAGGGATCCCTGGTCGATGAGCTCCAGCAGTTTGGCCGAAACCCCTTCCTCGGAGCCTTCCGTCTTGACGCTGACATGGTAAGCGGGAATTCCCGCCTGGCGGGCCCTGTCCAAAGCCCCGGCCTGGCTGTTGTTGGAGGCCACGAAAACGCATTCCGCCGGGAGGTCTCCCGAGAGAATGCGATCTAGAAGTGCTTGAAGGTTTGAACCGCCGCCCGATGCCAGAACGGCAAAACGCACGGGGCTTGGGCGTCCTTAGGCGTCGGCGGCGACGGGCTGCTTGGAGGCAATGTCCTTCGCGGAAGGTTCCTTGGGCCGGGCGCTGTACGTGCTCGCGGCCTGGGGCTTGCCGTGTTTGCGGAACAGGTGCTTGAAGAGCGTCCCCGCGCCGCGGAACACGCGGTAGCGCTCGCGGCTGTTGGTCAGGGCCATGACGGCCTGGGTCCAGATGTAGCCCGGGCGCAGATAGAACTCGCGGCGCGCGCGATCGCAGAAGTTCACCAATTGCTGCGAGGTGAGCCCTTTGCGAATGACGGTGGTGTTGTGCTGCCCGTCTTTGTCGAGCCAAAGGTCGTAATTGTCGGAAGCCAGTTCGCCGCGCTCCTGGGCTTCCTTGTAGGCGGTGGTGCCGGGGTAGGCCATGATGGGGTAGAACTGGGCCGTGTTCGGGTTCAGTTTCTTCGCGAAGGTCAAGGTCGCCTGCAGCGTTTCGGGGGTGTCGCCCAGGTTGCCCACCATGAAGCAGCCGTGGATGAGAATTCCCGCCTTGTTGGCGCCTTCCATGAAGCGGGCGGCCATTCCGTCGGCGAGGCCCTTCTTCACGTTCTTGAGCACGTCGATGGAGCTGGACTCAAAGCCCACGCACAGTTCGCGGCAGCCGGCTTTTTTCATGACGGACAGCACGTCGGCTTTCACGTCGCAGCGGGCGTTGGCGGACCAGGTGACTTTGAGGCCGCGCCGGATCACTTCTTCGCACAATTCCACGGTGCGGCCCGGATGGGCCGTGAACGTGTCGTCCTCGAAGAAGATTTCGCCGAGGTCGGGGAAGGCGGATTTGATGTAGGCCATTTCGTCCACCACGTCCGCCACGTCGCGCTTGCGGTAGGTGTGCCCGGTCAGCGTCTGCGGAATCACGCAGTAGGTGCAGCGGAAGGGGCAGCCGCGGCCGGAGAGAATGACGATGAGGGGGTTGATGTTGGCGCCGTAGAAATAACGCTTGTAGCAGGAGAAAAGATGTTTGCGGTAGACCTTGCTCACCCAGGGCAGCGTGTTGATGTCTTCGATTTTGGGGCGCTCGGGGGTTTGCTTCGGAACGTCGTGTTCGCGGTAGGCGATGCCCATAATTTTGGAGGCGCTGTCGGGTCCGTCGCCGCGGAGGTGACGCACCAGCTCGCGGGCGGTGTAATCCGCCTCACCGACGATCACGTAGTCAATGGCGGGTTCCCTGTCCAGGATTTCGATGGGTTCCGCGGTGGCGTGGGTTCCCATCATGGCGATGGGGCAGCCCACGGCATCCTTGATGACTTTGCCGACCCGCATGTCGTTGTTGATGGAGGGAGTGGAGGTGTTGAGCACCGCCATGTCCGGTTTAAACGCCTTGACTCTTTCCAAGGTGGCTTCGAGGTCCAAATCCATGGCCGGCGCGTCCAGCACCAAAAGCTCATTCCCATCCTCTTCGACGCAACCCGCCGCATAGCACATGAACATTGGCCAGTACAATGTGCTTGATTTCGTCACGCTAGGACTGCGTGATTCCCGAGAGAACATCGGGAAATACGGGGGATTCAGAAAGAGAACTTTCATAGAAACCGGCCTCCGGTAAAAGCGGATAGGTCAATGGGCGTGTAACCGCCGGAACTTCGCCGGTTACAATACCTTCCAAAATTACCTTGTTGTTGTGACTAAAGCAAACAGAACTTGCAAAAATAAGCTGAAATGGGCAATAAAAATTGCCTTGGAATGACATTATCGATTTCGATAGCGTTGTATGGTTGTTTTCTCAAAAAGGCCGAAATCCACCTGAAAATCAAGTCTGGAAATTCGTGATCCGATTTCCAAACGAATGCGTTCGAGCGCGGGGACCAGAATGTCGACGCCCCCGTAATACGCCGGATGAAACGTCTCCTCAATAGGCGACTGTCCATCCCAGAGGCTGACCGCGTCCACGCCTGCAACGAGTTGAACGCCATAGTTCACGCTCCAGGGACCGAGGGGCTGCACCTTTTCTTCGAGCGCGTCGAAGCGGTATTCCGCGTTGAGGAGACATTCGTTTTGACCTTCGAAAGCATTTTCCGAGTATCCGCGGAGCGTATTGGCTCCTCCAACATGGAAATAGTCGTAAAACCCCAAATCCCCATCTGTTACATAGCGGTCCTGATATAAGCCGCTGGCGGTGAGACCCTGCCTACGGGTGAGGGGAAGATAGCCGCGGACGTCAAGGAGTTCTTCCCAAAAATTGGCGGGCCCTCCCAGAAAGCCGCCGTTTTCGGTGAGACGCGTCTCCGCGAAGAATCCGCTTCGCGGCAGGTAGGCCCTGTCGCGCGTGTCGAAGCGAAAACCGGCTCCGAGCCTCGGCACCCAGTCGCCCCCGGGACGCAAGCTCAGCGGGATTCGCGTCCCGAGATAGGTGATGGAATCCGGGGCCAGTTTGATCTGAAAGGATTCGGCGTAGCCGATGACTCCGAAATGCTGGGAATGAATGAGAGGCCAGAAATCCTCAGTTTTAAAACGCTCGGAATTTTCGTTCGCGGAATCGTAGGGGTTGTAACTGTTCACGTGAATCCAGGCGGCGTCGAATTCGCCGGGGTGGCCGAAAATCTGCCGTCCGGAAATTTCCGCCTGGTATTGCGTGGTTCCCCCGAAAATGGCCTGGACATCCAGGCGGCTTCCGGTTCCCAGGAAATTCAGGAGCACCGCGGAAGGGCCGATGCTGAAGCCGTCCTGATCGGTTTGGGTAACGGCGGGCAAGGGCAAAATCGGCGGCAGTTCCCGGAAGTGATAGGTCAGGAAAGCCGAGTCGCCCGACGTCTGCGCGGTTAAGGCGACGTTGGCGAAGATGTCCAAGTCCCGGAGGCGGTCGCGCTCCTGCCTCCATGAGGCGCAGGAGAAAGCGCTGTCCTTTTTGTTTTCCAGGGCGTTTTTGACGACGCTGGGATGGGTCTGTCGTAAACCCTGAAACTTCACGTCCGCGATTCGATATCCCTCCGGAACAGGGCACTCCTGCGGCAGGTTCTGGGAAATCGCGACGGTAGGAATCAGGAAGACGGAAATAAGAACAGGATAAAGGAGCGCTTTCACAAACGTTGGGAAGGAGGAAGGGATGTCAATGATTCGGGCTTAATTTTTTCCAGAACTCCACCACTTCCAAAACCTGAACCTGCGAGCGCAGAAACTCCATGTCGAGGGTCTCCGCATGGGCCGCCAAAAGCTCTCCGGCGTCCCTCAGGTGCTCCCGGGAGTTTTTCTCCTTTAAACAGTTCACAAGCTTGCGCAGGAGCAGATATTCAGGGGGCGCCGTCCAGATGGAGCTGGTCGCGGAAAGAGGGATGCGCCGGCGATGCTCCAGGCCCCAGGTGTGCAAAGCGTCGCACGCGGGGTACATGTCGGCTTCGAATCCCTTGGAAAGATGGAACAGAATGATGCGCCCTTTTTCCGCGCGCGCCAGTTCCAATTCGATGGCGTCGGGCGAAGGGCAGGAAAACTCCTGCCTGGGGTACAGCGCACAAAAGGCGGGGATTTGCTTGACGCCGATTTGAAGAATCACGTCGACGTTGCGCACGAGCCGTGTTTCCCCGTAAATTCGGGCCGCCAGGGAACCGGTCAGCATGTAGGTGATGGCGGTCTTGTCGAGCGGGGCCACGAACAGCATCAGCAGTTCGAGCTGCCTCGCAAAAGGCCTCTGCGCTTCCGCGTCGAGATCCCCTTTTGCACCGCTCGATAACCGCATGGGGTTCAACCTAGGCTTCCAGCCACTCCGTATGGAAGACGCCGGGCTTGTCCACCCGTTCGTAGGTGTGCGCCCCGAAGTAGTCGCGCTGCGCCTGAAGCAGGTTGGCGGGAAGCTGGGCGCTGCGGTAGCCGTCGTAATAGGACAGGGCCGAGGTGAAGGCCGGAACCGGAATGCCGGAAAGCACGGCTTCGGAAACCGCCCGGCGCCAGTTGGATTCGCCTTTCTGAATGACGTCCCGGAAGTACGGGGCCAGGATGAGGTTCTTGAGGCCGGGCTCCTGATCGAACGCTTTTTTGATCTCCTCCAGGAATCGCGCGCGGATGATGCAGCCGCCGCGCCACATCATGGCGATGGAGCCGTAGTTGAGATCCCACTTGTATTCGAAAGCCGCGGCGCGGAGAAGCTGGAAGCCCTGTGCGTAGGACATGATCTTCGAGGCGTAGAGCGCGTCGTGAATGGCCTGCAGCAATTCTTCCTTGTTCGCCGGGGTTCTAACGGGCGGCGGCGCCAAAAGCTTGCTGGCGGCCACGCGCTCGTCCTTGAGGGCCGAGAGGCTGCGCGCCACCACGGCCTCCATCATCACCGGAATGGGAATCCCGAGGTCGAGGGCGTTTTGCGAGGTCCACTTGCCCGTGCCTTTTTGCCCGGCCTTGTCGAGGATGACATCCACCATCCACTTGCCGGTTTCGGGATCCTTCTTGCGCAGGATGTCGCGCGTGATTTCGATGAGATAGGAGTCGAGGGGACCCTTGTTCCAGCGCTCCAGGACCTCGCTCATTTCCGGCGGGGTCATGTTCAGCAGGTTCTTCATCATGGCGTAGGCTTCGCAGATGAGCTGCATATCGCCGTACTCGATGCCGTTGTGCACCATTTTCACGTAGTGGCCCGCGCCGTCGGTTCCCACCCAGTCGCAGCAGGGAATGTCGCCCTTGGAGCCGACCTTGGCCGCGATGGCCTGGAAAATGGGCTTGAGTTCCGGCCACGCCGAGACCGAACCGCCGGGCATGATGGAGGGACCCTTGAGCGCGCCCTCTTCGCCGCCGGAGACGCCCACGCCCAGGAAGCGGAAGCCCTTGGACTCCAGGTATTTCGTGCGCCGAATGGTGTCGGGGAAAAAGCTGTTGCCTCCGTCGATGACGATGTCGCCCGGCTCGAGGTGCGGAAGCAGCTGCTCGATCAGATCGTCCACGGCCGGACCGGCCTTGACCATGCACATCATCTTGCGGGGGCTCTTGAGGGCGGCGGCGAATTCCGCGATGGAGTGGGCGCCGACGATTTTTTTCCCCTTGGCGCGCCCTTTCAGCAGGTCGTCCACCTTGGAGGTGGTGCGGTTGTAGACCGCCACCGTGTAGCCCCGGCTCTCCATGTTGAGCACGAGGTTTTCACCCATGACCGCGAGTCCGATGAGTCCGATATCCGCTTGAGCAGCCATGGCTTTCCTTATTTCCCTTATGGAGGTAACTGAGAGGCAGTTGGGTCAAAAACAGTTAAGAAGAAGCAAAATTAGCTAATTCGCCCTGGCCACCCGCTTCCCGTTTGCCGCCCGTTTGCCGCCCGTGTGCAGGCTGTTCGGGACGCGTTTCCAAGACCTTTGTAAAATATCGGCAACCGCTTTTAGAGGACTCACATCATGTTTTCACTCCGATTTACCCGGCTTTTGACAGTCTGTATCCTGAGCGCAGCCGTTTTCGCGGCCGCGGCGGACAGCGATTCCAAGGACGCGCCCCGGCCCAAGCGCGGCAGCATCGAACTCGGCAAGGGGGCGGGCGCGCAAAACGATCCCGCCAAGGTGGACGAGCTCAACCGTCTGTTCGGCAAGGTCGTGGAGGCCGTGACACCGAGCGTGGTGACCATCACCACGGAGAAGAAATGGAGCGCGCAGGATCCGCAGCAGAACAATCCCCTTTTTGAACTCTTCGGCATGCCCCAGCAGCCCGCGCCCGAGGACAAGTCCCCCAAGCGCAACATTCCGCTGGGAGGCGGATCGGGTTTTGTGGTGGCCAAGGAGGGCTACATCTTCACCAACGCCCATGTCGTCGAGGGAGCCGACATCGTGAAGGTGGGGATGGGCGACAATAAGACCTACATCGCCAAAGTAATCGGAGTCGACAAGAAGGCCGACGTCGCCGTGATCCAAATCGACGCCCCGGCCAGCGAACTCCATCCGGTGGACTTCGGCGATTCGCGCAAGCTGGAAACCGGCGAGTGGGTGCTCGCCATCGGCAATCCCTTCGCGCTGCAGAACACCGTGACGGCGGGCATCGTGTCGGCCAAGGGCCGCCGGGATCAATTCACGGACGAGGACTCGTATCAGGATTTCATCCAGACCGACGCGGCCGTGAACCCGGGCAACTCGGGCGGACCCCTCGTCAACCTCCACGGCGAGGTGGTGGGAATAAACTCCAGCATCTACACGCGCACGGGCGGGTATATGGGCGTGAGCTTCGCCATCCCCATCAACATGGCGGTGAAGGTGGCCGAGGATCTCATCTACGAGGGCAAGGTCACGCGCGGCTATCTCGGCATCGGCATTGACAACCTCGATGAGGACCTCGCGGGCGCGCTCGGCCTTCCGGGCACGCAGGGGTGCCTGGTGCGGGAGGTAATGCCCGACGGGCCCGGAGCCAACGCCGGCCTCAAGAACGGCGACGTCATCCTCAAGGTGGACGGCACCGACGTTCTCGACGCGCAGAACCTGCGCAACATGGTGGCGGACCTGAAGCCGGGCACCAAATACCCGTTCGAAATCTGGCGCGACAACAAGGACATCACCTTGGACATCAAGGTGGGGGAGAAGCCCGAGGACGGCGTCGAAGTGGGAGACGCAAACGCTTCCCCTTCCGAGGAGGAAAACGCCTCGGGCGACTTCAGCACCCGCAAGCTGGGCCTGCGCTTCGCGGGCGTGGACGAGGACGCCCGCTCCAAGTACGACATTCCCAAGAATGTCTCCGGCGCCGTGGTCTTGGAAGTGACGGACGGTTCCACCGCGGCGGAGAACGGCATGCTGGAAGGCATGGTCATCACCGACTACAAGCGCAAGACGGACGACTCCTTCCAGGAAGTGAAGAATCCCAAAGAGCTTTTGGACGCCATCAAGTCGATGGCTGTTGGAGAAGACATCGCCTTCAAGATCTATTACCAGGGCAAAACCGATTTGCGCGCCTTGCGCGCCGCGGGGGAATAGGGAATTAGGACGCCGGGATTCTAAGATCCAAGTTTGGGGAATTTTTACCCTGAACTTGGACCCGACTTTTAAACGCGGCCCCATCCAAGCGCTTTCCAAAACACCCTATCTCCATGGCTTTCAAAGGGTTCTGCGATTCCATTTGGAGGCGATTTTTTTGGCTCTTTTTTGGCTCAGCAGGGAGGGGTAAAATGATTACTTTCCTGCTTGCTTATAGGAAGTTCGCCACAGTGCGAACATAACGAGGAATCCCGTTGGAATCGGGAGCGAGCTCGTCGCTGTAAGCGGTTAAGGCCTCCACGGCCCGCCGGATGATTAAACCCATCGCGCGGGTCAACCACTGTCCTCAAAGGATGGGAAGGTCGGAGAAGCCCCGGGACGAAAGTCCCAAACCGCGAGCCAGAAGACTCACCTGTAGGTTCACGCTGCTCTTCGGGCGCAAGGGCGGGCGGGCACGGGTGTATTCACTCGTCCTTCGCTCGAAAATCCCTCCCCACCGAAGGCACATCCCTCTCGCGGCCAAGACCCGCGGGGAAAGGACGTATGCCTGCATTGTCGGATGTCGAAGTCATTTCCGTGGGACTGGATCCCGCGCGCTACCAAGTGGAACGCCGGGACGGCTCGGTCGTCAAGTTCAAGGGCGAAAAAATCGTCCGCGCCGTCACCAAAGCCTTTCTGGCCGAGGAAAACCTCAAGGATCCCACCGAGCGCATCCTCGAGGAAGTGGAGCAAATTTCCGGCACCGTGTTCAGCTCCTTGGCCCGCCGCCGCATGAGCGGGGGCACCTACCACATCGAGGATATTCAGGACCAAGTCGAGCTCGCCTTGATGCGCATCGGCCGTCCCGAAGTGGCCAAGCGCTACGTGCTCTACCGTCAGGAGCGGGCCAAGCTTCGCGAAGAGCGGAACGTGGCGCCTCCCGCGGCGCCCTCCGCACCGATAGCAGTTCCGCAGTACACCATTACGCGCGAAGACGGACAGGTGGTCCCTTTGGATCAGGTCCGTCTGCAGCGGCTGCTTCGCGAAGCCTGCACGGGCTACGAGCGCGAGGTTTCAGCGGAGAACATCCTCAGGGAAACTTTGACCAACCTCTACCTGGCCATGCCGGAAAAGGATGTGTTCAAGGCCCTCATCATGGTGTCCTGCTCGCACATCGAGGAGGATCCGGCCTGGAGCTACGTCACCGCGCGCCTTTTGATGGACGACATTCGCGAAGAGGCTTTGGGGCAGAGGCTCACGGCGGCGGAAATGCAAACGCGCTACCCGTCCTACTTCGGGGAATACATCCGCCTCGGGGTGGAGCGCGAGCTGCTCGACAAAAAACTCCTGGACTTCGATCTTGAGAAACTGGGACAGGCCCTTAGGCCCGAACGGGATCTCGCCATCACGTACCTGGGTCTTCGGACCCTGCACGATCGCTATTTCGTGCATCTCCCCGAAGGCCGCCACATCGAACTTCTGCAGGCCTTCTGGATGCGGGTGGCGATGGGCCTGGCCTTGAACGAGTCCGATCGCGAGGCGCGCGCCGTCGAGTTTTACGAGGTGCTGTCCTCGTTTCGGTTCACGAGCTCCACGCCAACCCTTTTTAATTCCGGCACGCCGCATTCGCAGATGTCCTCGTGCTACCTCACCACGGTGCCCGACGACTTAAGCGGCATCTTCGGCGCGGTGCGCGACGACGCGCTCCTTTCCAAATTCGCGGGCGGCCTCGGCAACGACTGGACTCCGGTGCGGGCGCTGGGCTCCCATATCAAGGGCACGAACGGAAAAAGCCAGGGAATCATTCCCTTCCTCAAGGTGGCCAACGACACCGCCGTGGCGGTGAACCAGGGCGGCCGCCGCAAGGGCGCGATGTGCGCCTACCTGGAAACCTGGCACCTCGACATCGAGGAGTTCCTCGAACTGCGCAAGAACACCGGGGACGATCGCCGCCGCACCCACGACATGAACACGGCCAACTGGATTCCCGATCTGTTCATGAAGCGCGTTTCGGAAGACGCCCTCTGGACGCTGTTCAGCCCCAACGAAACGCCGGATCTCCATGATCTTTATGGAAAAGCCTTCGAGGAGCGCTACCGGCACTATGAAGAAGAGGCGCGCCAGGGCCGCATCCGCACCTTCAAGACGACCTCCGCCACTTCGCTGTGGCGCAAGATGCTCACCATGCTCTATGAAACCGGGCATCCCTGGATCACCTTCAAGGATCCGTCCAACCTGCGCTCGCCGCAGCGGCACACCGGGGTGGTGCACAGCTCCAACCTCTGCACCGAAATCCTGCTGAACACCAGCGAGAGCGAAATCGCGGTGTGCAACCTGGGCTCGCTGAACCTGGTGGCGCACGTGCGGGGCGGCGCCCTGGACGAGGGCCTCATCGAGCAGACCGTGACCACCGCCCTGCGCATGCTGGACAACGTCATCGATCTGAACTATTACCCCGTGCCCCAGGCGCGCAACGCCAACATGCAGCACCGGCCGGTGGGACTCGGCATCATGGGATTCCAGGACGCGCTGTACGCCCTCGGGATATCCTACTCCTCGGACGCCGCGGTGGAATTCGCCGACGCCTCGATGGAGACGATTTCATATTACGCCCTGCTCGCCTCCTCCAGGCTCGCCAAGGAGCGCGGCGCGTATTCGACGTACGCGGGATCCTCCTGGTCGCGGGGATTGCTCCCCATCGACACGGTGAAGAAGCTCGAGGCCGAGCGCGGGGTTCCGGTGCTGATGGACGCGGAGTGCCGCATGGACTGGACGCCCGTGCGCGAGCACATCCAGAAGTGGGGCGTGCGCAACAGCAACTGCATGGCCATCGCGCCCACGGCCACCATCTCCAACATCATCGGCGTGGGCCAGTCCATCGAGCCGACCTACAAGAACCTGTACGTGAAGAGCAACCTCTCCGGCGAGTTCACGGTGATCAACACCTACCTGGTCGACGCGCTGAAGGAAAAGGGGCTTTGGGACAGATCCATGATGGAGGATCTCAAGTACTTCGACGGCGAGCTGGCCGAAATAGGACGTATCCCCGAGGAGATCAAGAAGCGCTTCCTCACGGCCTTCGACATCGACGCCAAGTGGCTCATCGCCTGCGCCATGAAACGGCAGAAGTGGATAGACATGGGCCAGTCGCTCAACCTGTACATGGCGCAGCCCGGGGGCAAGAAGCTGGACGCGATGTACAAGCTGGCCTGGCAGTCCGGCCTCAAGACCACCTACTACCTGCGCTCCCTTGGGGCCACCCAGGCGGAAAAGTCCACCTTGGACAAGACGCGCGGCGTGAATTCGGTCGTTTCGGCCGCCCAACCCCTTCCTGAGCCCGAAGCGCAGGCCGCTTTGGCGCGTCTGCGCCAGGAAGTGACGCCCAGGGAAAAATCCGAGAAATCCGAGAAATCAGAGGAGGCCGCCATGGCCTGTTCCATCGTCAATGGAGAGGAGTGCGAAGCATGCCAATAAGCTGGGATGATGAAACCGAAACCGCCACTACTATCGCTGTTCCGCCGAAGCCTGCCCCTGCAGCGGCTGCGGCGCCGGGAAAACTCGCCTCGCTCTTGGGGGAATCCACCGCGCGCGTGCGCGTGGACGACAAGCGCATCATCAACTGCCGCGCCGACTTAAACCAGCTCATGCCCATCAAGTACCAGTGGGCCTGGCAGAAGTACCTCGACGCCTGCGCCAACCACTGGATGCCGCAGGAAATAAACATGTCGCGGGACATCGAATGCTGGAAGGGCAACCAGATGACCGAGGACGAGCGCCGCGTGGTGAAGCGCAACATGGGCTTCTTCGCCACCGCCGATTCGCTGGTGGCCAACAACATCGTGCTCGCGGCCTACCGCCATATCACCAACCCCGAATGCCGCCAGTACATGCTGCGCCAGGCCTTCGAGGAGGCCCTGCACACGCACGCCTACCAGTACGTCATCGAATCCCTGGGGCTCGACGAGGCCGAGGTGTTCAACATGTACCACGAGGTGAACTCCATCCACGGCAAGGACGCCTTCGAAATCTCCCTGACCCGCGAAATGCTGAAGCCCGATTTCGAGACGCAGAGTTTCCAGGGGGCCAAGACCTTCCTGGAGAACCTCATCGGGTACTACGTCATCATGGAGGGCATCTTCTTCTACAGTGGCTTCGTGATGATGCTGAACTTCAAGCGCCAGAACCGCCTTCCCGGCACCGGCGAACAGTTCGAGTACATCCTGCGCGACGAAACCATGCACATGAACTTCGGCATCGACGTCATCAACCAGATCAAGAACGAGAACCCGGAACTCTGGACAAGCGAGGTCAGGGAGAAGTCCGTGTCGCTGGTGCGCGAAGCTGTGCGCCTTGAGGTGGTCTACGCCAAGGACACCATGCCGCGCGGCATCCTGGGGCTGAACGCGGGGATGTTCGAGGACTACGTCGGCTACGTCGCGGACAGGCGCCTGGAGAAAATAGGCCTGCCCAAGATTTTCAACACCGAGAATCCCTTCCCCTGGATGAGCGAAGTCTTGGATTTGCGCAAGGAAAAAAACTTCTTCGAAACCCGCGTCACCGAATACCAGGTGGGTGGTGCCTTGAATTGGGATTGAAGGAGTTTTCCCTCATGGGGCTTTTGCTCTGCGGGCCGTTCATCACCGCTGAGGCGGATCCTGGCGCGGATTCAACCGCGAACCGCGACACGCTGGATCTGCCCTCCGCGCAGGCGCAGGGCCGCCCGCCTGTATCCGTTCCGGCGGACGTCCATGGCATCGAGGGCGACGCCTTGCAGCGCTTCGCCTCCTTGGACGATGCCGTGAACTCATTGCCGGGTTTCCATGTGCGGGAGGAAGGCGGTCTCGGCGGTTATTCGGAACTCAGCTTTCGGGGTTCGGACGCGGCCAGCGTGGAAATAGATCTCGACGGAATGCGCCTGAATCAGGAAGGGGAAGAGGCTCCAGATTTGGGAAAGATGCCTTTGCTCTGGTTCTCAGGATTGGAGGAGCGCTCCGGTTTCGACGCTTTCGGGGCGGGTTCCCCCGGCGCGCTGGCGCGCATCGATCTTTCCACGGCCCCGGACTCCTCCGGGCACGCGGAACTTCGGGGACGGGTCGGCAGTTTCTCCACCGCGGAAGGCGCGGCCACGGTGCACGGCGGCGAGAAGTGGAAGTGGACCGTCGGGGTCGAGGGTCAGACGGCGAAGAACGATTTTCCCTTTTACAACAACAACGGCACGGATTATTACGCCGGCGACGATGCCGAACAGAACCTGGCGAACAACGCCTACTGGAGCCGCGGCGCGCGCGCGGCCCTGCAGCACGACGGATCCTTCTGGGATGAGTCCTGGTCGGTCCTGTGGCTGAATTATTTCAAGGAGTATCCCGGGATTCCCGACTACGTATTTTCCGATCCGGAGGCCTACACGCGTTACAACCAGTGGATGGGAGCCTGGCGCGTGGAAGCCTTTCCGGGCCACTCGAAATGGGAGGCGGATGTTCAGGCCAAGCGCCTGAACGATGCTTATGCCGATCCGGGGCAATCTTTGGGCAACCTCTCTTACCAGGAAGCCCGGACGGCCACTTCGGTCGCTTTGAACGCGCGCGCCGACCTTCCCCTGAACCCAAAATTCGATCTGACGCCGGAAATTCGCCTGAGCGATGAGAGCGTGGATCCCACCGCCACGCCCTACAATCAGCCTCTCCCTTCTCCGACCGCCACCCGGCAAGACGCCCAATGGGGTGTGACGCTTCAGGAAAAAATCACCCGCGATCTTTCTCTTAGTGCGGAAGGCAGCGAAGAGGCCATTCATTTTTTCGCCAATCCGGTGAAGGCTTTTCCGGCCGACACAGCCCACTCGGCAACCTTGGATCTCACGCCCCTGGCCCTTCGCGCCGGGGCGGCATGGCGGACGTTTCTCGGAAGCTTCGAGGCTTTGGGACGCTACGAGGAGCGGGCGCCTTCCACGGCGGAGTTAATGGGAGACAACAACGGCATTCATCCCAATACGGGTTTGGACCCCGAGAAAACTTGGGCGGCAAGCCTGATGAATGAGTGGAAGCTTTCCGGTCTCCAGCTTCAGACCACAGCCTTCTGGCAGCGCTACGAAAACCCCATTCGCCTTGGGGCGGAAGGCGGCAGCGCTTTTTTACAGTACGAGAACGGGTCGGACTACCGCGCCGTGGGGGTTGAAGAGGACAGCAGGCTGGAGACGCGCGACGTCGAATCCCGGGTGTCCTTGACGGTACAAAGCATCCAGATTCTGGAAGGCCTGGGCGCGGGGTTTTGGCCCGCCTATCAAAGTCCCGTGGAAGGTCACGCCGAGGCTTTTTGGAAACCCAGGGTCCCGCTCGCAGCCGTCACGCTCGGGCCCGTGGTGGATTTCCTCGGCCCTTATTACAACGAGGACGTAAACGCCGTTCCGGGCACCCACGTCGATCCGGAATGGGAATGGGGCGCCCACTTTAGCGCCAAGCGCAGCTGTATGAACCTGGCTTTCGACGCGCGCAATATTTTCAACCGGACGTACAGTGATTTCGCCTATAGTGTCCGCAGCGGGCGGAGTTTTTCCCTGAGCGTATCCGTCGATCTCTAAACAAACCTCAAACCCACCCAAGGAGAACCCATGAGACTTTTCACACCCTCCACCCTGTGCTTCGGCACGCTCGGAGTTCTCGCCGCCCTGGGCGGACTAAGCGGATGCATGACCGAGCCCGCCGCATCGGGTCCGTTTATCGGCAAATCCGTAGACAGCATCCAGTTCGCCTCCCAGCTTCTGGTTTACAATGGCCAGCTATTGGTCGGCAACCGGTCGGCCGTCACGCCGGGCACCGCCGTCATCGACACGTCCACAGGCCTCATTTCCGCATATTACGGCGAATTGCTGCCGCCTTCCAGCATGGCCGTCACTTCGGACAGCGAAATAGTCATCACGGAGACGAACTACACGCAGGGCGCGGTGAGCGTCTTGAATTTGTCCACGAAGGAATTGCAGAAAAGCGTGATCACCTTCAGTTCGGACAATTTCGTGGACACGGCGGGCGGCAGGACGTACCTCTTCGACCATACCACGGGGGCGGTCACGGGGTTTACCGGTCATGAGCCGAACGCCAACATCGTGTTCAACGCGCAGACGGGCGGTTCCGGCAGCGATCCGTACGACATCGCGGTTTCCGGCGGCCTGGCCTTCATCCCGCGCTACGACCAGAAATCGCTGTTGGTTTTGAATCCCGCCCTGCTGAACGGCGGCACGCCCGATTCCATCGATCTGTCCTCCTACGTTGACACGGCCAAGGCGGACAGCGCGTTCCTTCCCCGCATGGCATGGGCCACGGCTTACAACGGATTCATCTTCGTGGCGCTGCAGCGTTTGAACGTTGATTACGCCGCGCAGGACACTTCTTTGGTGGTGGTGATCAACGCCGCCACGAAACAGGTCACATCCGTCATCCCGCTGCATTTCAAGAATCCCATTTCGGCACATGTCGTGGGCAGCTCTTGGTACCTGACCAGCGTCGCCAACTACGATCAAACCGGCGGCGTGGAAAAAATCGACCTCTCGCAACTGGTCACGACATCCACGGCCTTGATCGCCGCGGACACGATGAAGGCGGATCTTTACGACTTCGTCCCCACCGGATCGCATTCAGGGTTTGTGGCCTACAGCACGGATTACGGGGTGATGACCCAGGTGAAAAAAGTTTCCTTCTAGGCCTGGGTGGAAGAGCCCAGCCCGGAGGGTGTCTCCGGGCTTTCCTTTGTCAGGAGCTTAAGGAAACTGCGAGAAGCGCAGGGCCGGGCCGTGGACGCTTTCAAAGGATTTCACGGCCACGTCCATCGCGAGATCCTTGTCCTGATAGCGTTTGGGCAGACACGCACAGAGCACTTCCATAAGCACCACGCAGTCATAGGTCGCGCGGTGCAGGTTCTCGGTCTGCAGCACCATGCCGGTCTGATCGCGGAGTCTGCGCGCGATTTCGCCGAGCTTGTGCGAGGCGTATTCGGGCAGGATTTTGCGCAAGAGCTTCAGGCTGTCCACGATGGGGTTTTGCGGCACCACGAGGCCGTGCTTGCGGATGCCCTTGGTCAGAAAGGATGCGTCAAAGGACGCGTTGTGCGCGACCAGGACGGTGCTGAGGCCGCAAAAGCGGAAGAATCCCGGCAGCACCGATTGCAGGCCGGGGGCGTCCTCCACCATCTGGTTGGTGATGTTGTGGATGCGCGTGACTTCCTCGGGAATCAGTTTGCCGGGCTTGACCAGGCTTTGAAACCTCCCGATTTCCTTGGCGGCGAGCTTTCCGTTTACGCGCTCAAAGGTGAATTTCACCCCGGCCAATTCCAGCACTTCCTCCCTTTCGGGATCGAGGCCGGTGGTTTCAATGTCGAAAGCGACCAAGGTGATATAGGGAAGCACGCCAAATTCTCCTGAGGGACGCAAGGGAACGGGAATGAAAATTAAGAATCCCATCCCTGATGGACATCCAAGGACACCAAAAGACGGAAAAGGATGTGAAGAGGTATTAAGGAACGAGGGCGTTTAGGACGTCGCCGATTTCTTCCGGTTGCGCGGGATGAAACGGGGCCGACAGTTGCAGTCTAACACGGCTGAACGGCATGGGAACCACGCACCGATCCCAGCTGTTCAATCGGATTGCCGGTTGCGCTCGCGCCGAAACCGCGACCACGGGCAGCCCGGTTCTTTGTGAAAGCCACGCCGCGCCCGGTTTGGAAACGCGGCGCGGCCCGCGCGGTCCGTCCACCACCAGCGCGGCCCATCCGCCCTCGCCGGACAATTCGAGCTCCAATTGCCGCAGGGCTTCCACTCCGCCCCGGCTGCTGGAGCCCCGGACCACCTTATAGCCCAGGCGTTCCGCGGCCCAAACGCCGGACTCTCCGTCGCGGCTCTGGGAAATCAGCACGCGCATCCCGCGATGCGCGAAAGCCGGAAGGCATAGCAGCATATGCTCGTGCCAAAGCGCGAGAATTCCCGAAGGCGGAAGTTTTCCTGCGGGGGTCAAAGAGCCGGGGATAAATTGGGGCCGCAGACTTTGAATCCACCGCACGCCCAGAGAAAGAAACAGCCTGGAGCCGAGATTCACGGGGCGGCGGAGAGCTCGACGCCGATCTCTGCGGAAGCCAAGGAGGACACAGAGGCCATGCTTGCCGTCGCGGCCTGCCGCCGCAAATGAAACTCGCGGCGGAATTCGCTGCGGTGTTCGCCGCAGAATTTGGGATACAGGATTTGATTCGGAATCAGGATGACCCCGAAAATGCGCCCGCATCCGGACAGGGGACAACGGCAATCCTTCATCACGGAGGCCTGGTAATTATGGAGCAGGATTTGGTTGTGCCGCGTCACGCGCCGGACCAAGGGCGAATTCGGATCGCCGAGCTGGGCCAGTACCGCTTTCTCGATGTTGCCGACCGTGTCCATGAGATCAATTATGCGAAGGTCGCCGGGGTTTGTCCACCGTTTTTAAAATGGCACGTTTTTTTCCTCCGCGCGGAGGCTGGCATTGCAGACAGAATACGGTTCCACGCTGCGCGACGATTATTTTTTGAAGCGTCGTTCCGCAGCTTCGGCACGGTTTTCCTCCGCGTCCGTACACCATCAGCCGTTCAAAATTGTCGCCGTTCGAACCGTCGGGTTTGCGGTAATCCGAAAAAGTCGTGCCCTGATAACGGATGCCCTTGCGCAAAACCGTTTTCACGGCGGTAAGAAGCCGGATTCTTTCAGCAGGTTGCAGCAGGGTTACGAGAGTTTTCGGATGCAGACCGGAAGCGAACAAAGCCTCGTCGGCGTAAATGTTTCCGACACCGGCGAGAAAAGATTGATCCAGCAGCAACGCCTTGACGGGCCGCCTGGAGCGCGCGGGAAAGTTTTTTTTCAGGAAGGGTTCGATTTTCAAATCCAGCGGTTCCTCGCCCAGAATTTGGATGCGGGGATTTTTCTCCCACGCGTGTCCCTTGATGAAAATGATTTTTCCGAAGGTCCTGGGGTCGCGGAATTGAACGCGGCTCCCGTCGTCGAGGTGGAGGACGGCATGGGTGTGCTTGTCCACCGGATGAACGCCGAGCGCCTTTTGCAAACCCGTCACCGTGCGGATAAAGCGGACGTCTTCCTTCGCGTTCGCGGGCGCATGCGTGAGCTGGCCGGTCATCCCCAGATGCACGACCAAGGTGTCCGTGTCCAGTTCCAGCACCAGGTATTTGCCGCGGCGCAGAATGGCCTCGATGCGCCGGCCCTGGAGTTTGCGGGTGAGTTCCCCGGCGGTGGAGCCCAGGATGAGCCTGGGCAATCCAAACTCGGCGGATTCGATGCGCCGGCCCTGCACGGCTTTAAGGCCCCGGCGTATGGTTTCGACTTCTGGCAATTCTGGCATACAGGAAGGGTAATCTAGATTTGCGGGGAAGTCCTATGAGCACTTCGAACCCCCCCAAACTGTGGGTCAAAACCCAGAGCTTTCGCGCACAATTGCCTCCCCAAGGATTCAGCCTGGTCCTGGGCGGAAGCCTTAAGCAGCTTGAGATTGCGTACGAGACCTACGGGACGTTGAACCACGACAAAAGCAACGCCATCCTTATTTGCTCGCCCCTGACCACGGACGCGCACGCGGCCGGCTGGAACTCGGAAGAGGACAAAAAACCGGGCTGGTGGGACGAGATGATAGGGCCGGGCAAGGCCATTGACACCAACCGTTATTTCGTCATCGGACAGAATATGCTCGGCGGGTGTCAGGGAACCACAGGACCCGCATCCCTCAATCCGGACACGGGCAAGCCCTACGGTTCCGCTTTTCCCAAAATCACCATCGAGGACATGGTGCGCGTCCAGCGCGTCCTCGTGGAGCACTTGGGTATCGACGTGCTCGAAGCCGTGGTGGGGGGGAGCCTCGGCGGCATGCAGGCCCTGCAATGGAGCGCGAGTTATCCGGACAAGCTGCGCAAGTGCATGTGCATCGCCGCGGCGGCCAGTCTTTCCGCGCAGGCTTTGGGGTTTGAAATCATCGGGCGCAGCATCATCGTGTGCGACCCGGGCTATCAGGGCGGGGATTATTACGAGGCTTCGGGCCCGGAGAACGGCCTGGGGTATGCCCGCATGATAGGGCATCTCACCTACCTCTCCGCCATTTCGATGCACCAGAAGTTCGGGCGCAACCGAAGGGCGGATTTCAGCGACAAGAATTTTGAAACGGGATTCGAGGTGGAGAGCTACCTCAAGCATCAGGGCAGGCAGTTCGTGCAGCGCTTCGACGCGAACTCGTATCTCCATATCACCTACGCCATGGATCAGTTCGATCTGGTTTCGCGCTACGGCTCTCTGGACAACGCCTTCCGCGACGCACGGGCCGAATTTTTGCTCGTGGGCCTGTCCTCGGACTGGCTGTTTCCCACCGAGCAGACGCACGAATTGGCGAAGGTGCTTTTGAACCACAAGAAGATCGTTTCCGTGGCGGAGCTGGACTCCCCCTACGGGCACGACGCCTTCCTGCTGGAGGTGGAGCATCTTTCCCGCGTCATCCACAGCTTTCTGGAAAAGCCGGCCTATGTTGCGGCGAACACACATGCACACGTCAGCGCCATTGAAAAATCCGTTGCGTCCACGCGGGACGAGAATGCCTTGGCCGGTCTCATCGAGCCGGGCAGCCACATCCTGGACGTGGGGTGCGGCGACGGCAGCTTCATCGACCGGATGTTCCGCGAGCGCAAGGTCACGGGCGTGGGCATCGATTTCGATTTGGGACACGTGGTGGAATGCCTGCGGAAGAACGTGCCGGTGGTTCAGGGCGACGTGGATCACGGGCTTTCCCTGTTCGGGGACAAGGTCTTCGACTACGCGGTGCTCAACCGCACCCTGCAGGAAGTCAAGCGCCCCCGGCTCGTGCTGCGCGAGGTCCTTCGGGTGGCGCACAAAGCTGTGGTGGCATTCCCAAACTTCGGCCACATCGGCAACCGCCTATCTTTGGTGCTGACCGGGGCGATGCCCATCACCAAGGCGCTGCCGCACTCATGGCACGACACGCCGAACATCCATCTTTTCAGCCTGAACGATTTTCAGGAGCTCTGCGCTCGGGAACATATCCTCATAGAGAAATTGATTTGCTTTCCGGGTTCCCCTGTATCCCGATTTCTGCTTGCCGCGGGGTTTAAGAACGCGGGCGCGGAGTTCGTGGTGGCGCGGATTACGCGAAAACAGTAGGGCATAGACCCGGGTATATTATCCCAGCTGTGAAAACCGGGGCTCTCCTTACCGCATTGGCGCTCGCGCTGTCTTCGCTTTCGCAAGGCGATACGATTCCCCAGGAAAAACTCGCTTTGATCCAAAAGGCGATGCAGGTCATGCGCGTGGATTCCCGCATGGACGCCTTCATCGGAAAAATCGTGGCGGTCAAAGTGAAGCGAATTCAGAACGACAATCCCGGCATTTCGGACTCTTTGGTGGGCGAGATTCAAAAAGTCATCAGCGGAGTTTATGAGGAAAATTTGGACACGACGGACGGCCTGTATCCGCAATTGTATCAGGTCGTGGACAAATACCTGACCGAGGACGATTTGAGATTCGTGGTCAACTACAACGGCTCCGACGGGGGACAGCGCTACGCGAAGCTGGCTCCGCAAATAGTTCAGAACGCAAGCCTGGTCGAAAGCAAGTGGGACGAAAAACTGCAGCCCGTGATTCGGCAGAATTTGAGGGAGAGATTTCAGGATTTGAAGTTAGAGTCGATGCCATAAGTTCAGGGCAAAGTGTTTTTACCCCGCGTCCCTAAAACGGGCGGATTTTGGGCCACGTCCTCATTTCGATTTATCCTAAACGTATGCTTTTTCTAAGTCTGGGATTAAGGTTCTATCCGCAAGGAGGCTGCTGATGGCGCGGATTACGGCGTTCGGTGGGGTATTCTTCCACAGCGCAAACCCAGAGGCACTTGCCGCGTGGTATCGCGATACGCTCGGGCTGAAAATCGAGGATTGGGGCGGCGCAATGATACGCGCGGAAGGCGCCGGTCCTCCCTATGGAGTATGGGCTCCCTTCAAAAAGGACGCGGACCCTTTCAAGCCCTCGTCACGCGAGTTCATGATCAATTTCACCGTGGACGATCTGGACGGGTTCCTCGCCGGGCTTGAGGCCAAAGGCGTTGAGGTGAAAGGTCGTCAACAGATGGACGGCATGGGCAAGTTCGCGTGGATACTCGATCCCGACGGAACGAAAATAGAGTTTTGGCAGCCGTAGCAACCGCCCTTAATTAGGACACGACCTGAACTTTCATTATCTGGACCACAACGCCACCACACGGCTCTTGCCGGAAGCCCTTGAAGCCATGACCCGGGCTGCGAACGAGGCTTGGGCCAACCCTTCTAGTCTGCATGAACCGGGCCGCAAGGCGAAGCAGGTCGTCGAGGACGCGCGCGAGAAATTGGCGGATTTGATTCACGCCGAACCGTCCGAAATAATTTTTACGGGAGGGGGCACCGAAGCCTGCAACTTCGCCCTTTTCGGAGCGGTCCAGGCCTTGAGGGACAAAGGCAGGCATCTCGTTGTCAGCTTGATAGAACATCCGGCCGTCAAATCCGGAGCGAAAGCGCTGGAAGCGCAAGGGTGGAGCGTCACCTGGATTCGGCCCAACGCCGACGGGGTCGTGGAAGCGGCTTCCGTGAAAAGCGCTCTTCGGCCTGATACGGTGTTCTGCGCCATCATGGCGGCGAACAATGAAGTGGGCGCGGTGCAGCCCGTTCAAGAAATCGGAGCCTTGTTGCGGGAAAAGGGCGTGCTCTTTTTCTGCGACATGACCCAGGCGTTGGGAAAACTCCCCGTGAACCTTTCCCAAACTCCGGTGGATCTGGCCGCGTTTGTGGGCCACAAGATCGGAGGGCCCAAGGGCGCCGGCGCTCTCTATATCCGCAAAGGCCTTCGTCTGGAGGCCTATGTGCGCGGCGGGGGACAGGAGCGCGGACTGCGCGGCGGAACCGAAAACGTTCCGGGCATCGCGGGGTTCGGCGCGGCGGCCGTGTACTGGAAAGAGCACGGCGAGGAAGAACGGGCGCGCCTGCAAATCCTCCGCGATGCCTTGCAATCGGTGCTGCTCGAAAGAATTCCCGGGCTCAAGATCAACGCGCTTAAGGGTCCGCGCCTGCCGAACACGTTGCACGTCACTTTTCCCGGCGCACGCAGCGATGTCTTGGTGATGGCCCTGGACCTCCGCGGAGTATCCGCGTCGGCGGGTTCGGCCTGCGCTTCGGGTTCCGTCAAGCCTTCCGAAGTCCTGCTCGCCATGGGCCGTTCGCCCGAGGAAGCCATGTCTTCGCTGCGTTTTTCGCTGGGCTTCGGCAACACATCCGAAGAGATCCCGGCCTTGGCCGAGATCCTCGCGCAAGTCTACGCCGTGGCACGCAGCGGATAATTTCCGCTGTGCGCCACCTTCACACCCTTATTTAAGGGTGATGAACCATGGGGTGATGGTGATGATGGTGGTGCACCGGAGGCGGAGGGGGAGCATGATGGCGGTGATGAACGGGGCCGGGATGCGGAGCGGGTCCGGGGTGCGGATCTTCGTGCTGGGCGAAGGACGCGCCGACAAGCAGCACGAAAACGAAGGTTGAAATCAGAGCCAATGAACGCATGTAAATACTCCTTCTGATACGATGAATCGAAGTGTGAGCAAACTAGAAAGTCCTATATTTTCCGGCACTCGGAGGAATCCCATGACCGCTCTAGCGGACACAATTGTTACAGCCCCGGATCTGGCGGAAAAAAGCCTTCAGGGCGAAGAATTGACGCGCGAAGAGGCCCTGGCCGTCTTGAACTGGCCGGACGACGAAATTTTGCCGCTGTTACAGGCCGCCTTTCAGGTGCGCCAGGAATATTTCGGCAAGACGGTGAAGCTCAACTTCCTGCTCAACGTGCAAAGCGGCATTTGCCCCGAAGACTGCGGTTATTGTTCGCAGTCACGCATTTCCGACGCTCCGGTGGACAAGTACAAGCTGATGGGCGCCGAGGCGATTCTGGAAGCCGCCGAGCGCGCCATCGCCAACAAGGCCACGCGCCTGTGCATGGTCGCCAGCATGCGGGGACCCAGCGACAAGGACGTGGGCTCCATGGCCGACGCCATCCGCCAGGTCAAGGCGCAGTACCCGCAACTGGAACTGTGCGCCTGCCTCGGTCTTCTCAAGGACGGGCAGGCCGAGACGCTGGAGTCGGCGGGGGTGACCGCCTACAACCACAACCTCAACACTTCGGAGCGCCATTACGGGGAAATCTGTTCCACGCACGGGTTCGCCGATCGGCTGGACACCGTGCGCAAGGTTCGCGAAGCCGGCATTTCGTCCTGCAGCGGGGCGCTCTTCGGCATGGGCGAAAACCAGGACGACATCCTGGAAGTGGCCTACCGTCTGCGCGAGCTGCAGGTCGAGTCTATCCCTGTCAACTTTCTCATTCCCATCAAGGGCACGCCCATGGCGGCCCGCCAGGATTTGACGCCGCTGCAATGCCTGAAAATTCTCTGCCTCTTCCGCTTCCTGAACCCGCGCTCGACCTTGCGCATCGCGGGCGGCCGGGAGCTGCATTTGCGCAGCCTGCAGCCGCTGGGTTTGTATGCCGCCAACTCCATTTTCGTCGGGGATTATCTCACCACCGAAGGCCAGGCCGCGAATCTCGACATCGAGATGATCCGCGACATGGGGTTCCAGGTCGTGGGCGACGTTGGTGGCGACGCGCACGCTTTGGAAAACGCGGCGCCTATGCTGGCGGATAGAGTCCAGTTCACCTCGCGGAAGCATTCGTAAGGGCGTCCGGCCTTAAGCCCCGCAGCAGGGGCAGGAAAGGCCAGCGCAAGAACCCATGATCGCCATCCTGGATTACAACGCCGGAAACCTGACGTCCGTGCAACTGGCGTTGCGCGAGGTCGGGCTCAACGCCGTGATCACGCGCGACCCCGGTGCCATCGCGGGCGCCGAGCGGCTCATCTTTCCGGGCGTTGGCGCGGCGGGTTCGGCCATGCAGGGCTTGCATGAACTCCATTTGGAAAAAACGGTCCGGGACTACGTCGCCTCCGGAAAGCCTTATCTCGGCATATGCATCGGATGCCAGGTCGTTCTCGAAAACAGCGAGGAGGACGGCGGCACGTCCTGCCTGGGAATTTTTTCCGGATCCGTGAAAGGGTTCAGAGCCGCCCCGGGCGTCAAGGTCCCGCACATGGGGTGGAACCAGGTGCGCCAAACGCGCAAACATCCCGTGCTGGAGGGCATTCCCGAGGGCGCGGAGTTTTATTTCGTGCACAGCTATTACCCGGCTCCCAAGAATAGCGAAGTCGTGCTGGGCGAAACCGAATACGGCGGCGTGAAGTTTCCCTCGCTGATGGCGAAGGACAACATCGTGGCCTGCCAGTTCCACGCGGAAAAAAGCGGCCCTTACGGATTGCGGCTCCTCAAGAATTTCTGCGCATGGGACGGGAAGGCCTGAATGCTGACCCGCCGTCTCATCGTCTGCCTCGACGTGCGCAACCGCAAGGTCACCAAAGGCGTCAAGTTTGAAGGCAACATCGATCTCGGAGATCCCGTGGAGATGGCCTCCCAATATTACCGGGAGGGCGTCGACGAACTGGTGTTCTATGACATCACCGCCTCGGCGGAAAACCGCGCCATCGACATTGACATGGTGCGCGGCGTGGCCCGGAAGGTTTTCATTCCCTTCAGCGTGGGCGGCGGCATCCGCAATCTTGAGGACATGCGCGCTGTGCTTTTAGCGGGCGCCGAAAAGGTGAGCGTCAATTCACTGGCCGTGAAGAATCCGGAAATCATCCGGCAGGGCGCGCGCGCCTTCGGAAACCAATGTGTCGTGCTGGGCATGGACGCCCGCAAAAGCTCCGACGCGCGTTTTGCTTCCGGCTATGAAGTTGTGATTCAGGGCGGCCGAACCCCCATGAATCTTGACGCGGTGGAGTGGGCGCGAAAAGCGGAGGGCCTCGGGGCGGGGGAGATCTGTCTCAATAGCATTGACGCCGATGGCACGAAGACGGGCTACGAGTTGGAATTGACGCGCAAGGTTTCAGAAGCGGTGGGCATACCCGTGATTGCTTCGGGGGGAGCCGGGAAACCCGAGCACCTCGTGAGCGTTTTGCGCGAAGGCAAGGCTGATGCGGCACTCGTTGCCAGCATGGTGCATTTCGGAACTTATAGCATTGCAGGGATCAAGAAGAAAATGGAACAAGCCGGGATTCCAGTGCGCCGGGAGCCCCAATAGTTTGCAGCGATTAAGCGGCTAAGCAAGATTTGATAGTGCGTTTGAGATCGTCCTTGAGACGATCTGAGGCTTTCTCCAAATCATAATGCGACTGGAGATTCATCCAAAATACTGGGGAATTTCCGAAATATCTAGACAAACGCAAAGCCGTATCTGCAGTCACGGCCCTTTTAAACAGGATGATTTCACGGATTCTTCCGGGAGCCATGTGAATATCCTTGGCCAGCTGGTGTTGCGAAATATTCATTGGTTTTAGGAACTCTTCCAACAGCACATTACCGGGATGGATGGGCTCAAATTTCTTTCTCATTGTTTTTTACAAGAAAAGTGCTTCAGGTTAATGGATCTCCCAGATCCGACGGAGCAAAGGTCTTCCAGCGGGATATACCACGAAAAACCTTGTCCGCACTGGCAAGAATATCCAACGAGAGGCGTGAACCCACGGCCAGCAGCAGCGCATCGTTGGTGAGCAGTCCCCATCGGCTCTGGAACTCAAGTGCGGATGGAAAGTCTTCCTTTAACAGGGGTTCAATGAGCAGGCCACAGGAAAGAAGGCGACGAATAGCTCGGGCATGACCCTCTAGTTTCTTCACTTCCGCAGGTTTTTCCAGCAAAGCACGATGATTGTGTTCCGGTCCAACCTTCGCGCGTGCTTCCAACGCCATCAACTTGTGGCACACTTCAGCCAAAATATGGCTTGGGAGCACGCCTCGAAGTTCCCCGCGCACACAGCGTTCCAGAAGCCTAGCGCATTCGTCCGATTGACCGACATTCGCATAGATGAGAATATTGGCATCAAGTAGAACTCCCGAGCCCGGAGGTATTGCGTCCAGGCTCATGCGTCCAGGGAATCCTCGGCAAGGATCTCATCCACCACCTTACGTGACAACCGCGGACCGGTCCCAATAAAGCCTTCTAAAGCGCTCATGCGCAATGAGGAAGAAGTGTCACTGAGGGTGGGGATTTTCCCCTGGGAAAGCACGGCTTCTTCAATAAGGCGGTTGACCGGTTTGCCGGTTTGCCTAGAATGCTTCTTTAGCAACACCAACACTTTTGAATCGAGCGAGGTTCCGATTTTTTGCTTCATTTTACTTGCCTCCCGCTATCTAGATATAATCTAGACATTTTCATGTCCCCCAATCTTGCTGCTTTTGCTCCTTTTTCCGCCTTTATTTTCATGTGGATTGTTGGTGGCATTCCTCCTCAAACTATACTGACCACCTTGCTACCTTTTGTATTTATCAAAGAGGATTTTCGCTATGGAAAGCATCAAGGCACTGCAGGACCGAGTCCTCAAACTCCGGGGGTATCTTTGACATCCCGGGCAAGCAGGAAGAACTAGCGATTCACGAGCGCGCCTCGTCGACTCCCGAATTTTGGAGCGACGCAGCCAAGGCGCAAAAAGTCCAAAAGCAAATCAAGGTCCTTAAGGACTGGATAGACGGATGGCAAACCTTGGACCATGAGGTCGAGGATTTGGCCGCCTTTTCAGAACTCGCTTCCGAGGAAAAGGATTCGGCGGTTTTACAGGAAGTCGAGGCTTCCGCCGCCGCTTTGGAAAAACGCCTCTCGGATCTGGAACTCAAGAAAATGCTGGGGGGCGAGGACGATGCCCGTCCCGCCATCATTTCCATCCACCCCGGAGCCGGCGGCACCGAGTCACAGGACTGGGCGCAGATGCTGCTCCGCATGTACCTCTATTGGCTGAACAAGCGCGGGTTCAAGGTCGAAGTGCTCGACGAGCAGCCCGGCGAAGAAGCCGGAATTAAGGGTGTGACGCTGGAAGTGACCGGCGACTACGCCTACGGTTACCTGAAGTCCGAGAACGGCGTGCACCGCCTAGTGCGCATTTCGCCCTACGACGCCAACGCCCGCCGCCATACCTCCTTCGCGGCCGTGAACGTCTATCCCGAAATCGAGGACATCGAGTTCGAGATAGATGAGACCGACATCAAGGTGGACACCTTTCGCGCCGGGGGCGCTGGCGGCCAGCACATCAACAAGACCGATTCCGCGGTGCGCATGACCCACCTTCCCACCGGCATCGTGGTGGCCTGCCAGAGCGAGCGCAGCCAGCACAAGAACCGGGCCAGCGCCATGAAGCTGCTCAAGGCGCGCGTCTACCAGAAAATGAAGGACGACGAAGAGGCCAAGCAGAAGGCCAAGCAGGCCAGCAAGCTTAAAATCGAATGGGGCAGCCAAATTCGCTCGTATGTCCTGCAGCCCTATCAGCTCGTCAAGGACGCGCGCACGGACTACGAAACCTCCGACGCCCAGGGCGTGCTCAACGGGGATCTTGACGGTTTCGTCAACGCCTACTTGCTGGCGCTGGACGCCGAGCAAACGGCGACTTCATAGCATCAGTTTCTAACTTCGAATTTCTCCTATGGAAACCAACGATCAGGTTGAAGCGCGGCTGGACAAGCTTCACAAGCTGCGCGAAATGGGGATTAACCCCTATCCCTATAGCTTTCCCCTGACGCATGACAGCGCCGCGCTTGCGCGCGATCGCGAAGCCCTGCTGGCTTCCGAGCAAAGCGTCGCCTTTGCGGGTCGCATCGTCCGCTACAACCTCAAGGGCAAAATCGCCTTCATCCACCTTAAGGACGGCATGGGTCGTTTGCAGGTGATGTTCGGCCGCGACGCGGTCGGAGAGCCAGGTTTCGAGCTGGTGAAAATGCTCGACATCGGCGACTGGATCGGCGTGCACGGGCCCATGTTCATCACCAAGACCGGCGAGTACAGCGTGAGGGCGCAGCAGGTCGAGCTTTTGTCCAAGGCCGTGCGGCCCCTGCCCATTCCCAAAGAAAAGGTGGACGAGCAGGGCAACAAGGTGATCTTCGACGAGTTCAAGGACGTCGAGACGCGCTACCGCCAGCGCTACGTGGATCTGACCTTGAACGACTCGGTGCGCGAGGTGTTCCTCAAGCGTTCGCGGATCATTCAAGCTTTGCGCGAATACCTGCTGAACCAAAGCTATCTCGAAGTCGAGACGCCGGTGCTGCAATCCGTATATGGAGGCGCCAACGCGCGGCCTTTCACCACGCACCACAACGCCCTGGATATCCCGCTCTACCTGCGCGTCTCCAACGAGCTCTATCTCAAGCGCTGCATCGTGGGCGGGTTTCCCAAGGTGTTCGAGTTCGCGAAGGACTTTCGCAACGAAGGCATCGACCGGACGCACAATCCCGAGTTTACGCTTCTCGAGTTTTACCAGGCCTACGCCGACTACAACGACATGATGAAGCATTTCGAGAACATCTACGCGGCGGCCTGCGTCGCGGCCAACGGTTCTCCGCGCTTCACCTTCCAGGGCAAGTCCTTCGATCTCACGCCTCCCTGGCCCCGGCTGACCATGAAGGACGCGCTCAAGAAGTTCGCGGGACTCGACGTGGATTCCCTGAGCGACAACGCGCTCAAAGCTGAACTGGTCAAGAGTGAAGTGGAACTCAAGGGCCATTACCTGCGCGGCCTGGCCATCAAGGCTTTGTTCGAGGCCCGCTGCGAGCACCAGCTCGAAGGGCCCATCTTCATCATCGACTTTCCCAAGGAAAGCACCCCGCTGTGCAAGGGGCACCGGAGTGATCCCTCCTTGGTCGAACAGTTCGAGCCCTACATCAACGGGTGGGAAGTGGGCAACGCGTACTCGGAGCTCAACGATCCGCTGGCGCAGCGGAGCCTCCTCGAAGAGCAGGTCGAGCGCGGCCGCGGCGGCGAGGACGAGACGCATCCCTTGGACGAAGACTTCCTGCGCGCGCTGGAATACGGCATGCCGCCCACCGGCGGCGTGGGCATCGGAGTGGACCGAATGATCATGCTTTTAACCGACAGTCCGACCATCAAGGACGTGCTGCTGTTTCCTCTGATGAAACCAGAGTAATCAGGAATAAAAGCCTGAATAACGGGCTTTAAAAGTGGTCACCCGTCCCGAAGGTTTGCATTTTTTCCACCAACTCGGAAACTCGGAGGCTTTATGAAACCCTTTCACGCATTGACTTTTATGGCCCTGGCGCTGCCCCTGGCCATTTTTTCCAAGGAGGCGTTGCCTCCGGGCGTGTATGCCGACATCTACACGGCGAAGGGCGAAATTGTCTGCAAGCTGGAATACGAAAAAGCTCCCATCACGGTCATGAATTTCGTGGGGCTGGCCGAAGGCACCAAAGACCACACCCGCACCGACTCCAAGCGGTTCTACGACGGCCTCACCTTTCACCGGGTGGTGCCGGGATTCGTGATTCAGGGCGGCGATCCGGCCGGCAACGGCAGCGGAGGGCCCGGATATCAATTTCAGAACGAAATCAGCCCTGAGTTGAAGCACGACAGCGCGGGCGTGCTGGCGATGGCCAACGCGGGTCCCAATACCAACGGCAGCCAGTTTTATATAACGCTCGCAGCGACGCCTTTCCTGGACGGGAAGTACAACGTTTTCGGTTCGGTGGTTCAGGGCATGGACGTGGTCAAGGCCATCCAGGTGGGCGACAAGATGGACAGCGTTCGCATCGTGCGCGTGGGATCGAAGGCCAAAGCCTACAAGGTCACCGAGGCGAAATTCCAGGCGCTGCTCAAGAAAGGCCAAACCGCCGAAGACGAGAAGAAGAAAAAGGCAGACGCCGATCTGAAGGCCCTGGAAAAGAAGGCCACCACCACTCCCTCCGGCCTCATGTACATCGTGACGCATGCCGGCAGCGGACCCAAGCCCACCAAGGGAACCAAGGTCACCGTCCATTACGTCGGCACGTTGACGGACGGGACCAAGTTCGACAGCTCCCGCGATCGCAACCAGCCATTCCAGTTCAACGTGGGAGTGGGTCAGGTCATTCCGGGATGGGACGAGGCTTTGATGGACATGACCAAGGGCGAGCGCCGCATCCTCATCATTCCGCCAGGTCTGGCCTATGGCGAGCGCGGAGCGCCGCCGGCCATTCCCCCCAATGCCACTCTTATCTTTGACGTGGAGCTGCTCGACTTTTGACACGCCGTCCCGGTATTCTTTTCATCGTTTCCATCGCATGCCTGGCGGGCATGGCGTGCGCCGCGGGCGGCGTGCGCGAGGCTTTGGAAGGTTCCATTCCCCTCTCCTCTTCGGATTCCATCGAATCCCTGACGCGTTTTTCCGCCACGCGCCTCGGGGTGGAGATGTACGACGCGGATATGGGTAAAAACCGCAACGAGTGGACGGAGCTGAGCGCGCAGGCGATGGAAAACATCCTGGAAGCCGCCTCCATCGAAGGGGTTCCAGTGCGGGTCGCCGATGCCGGGGAAGAGCCGCCCGCGAGCGAAGAATCCTCACCCTCTGCCCCTTCTACCATACCTCCTCCGTCCCCCCGGGTTCACCACCATCACGTGGCGCGCGTCGCCCCGCTCCCTTCGGAACCCAGCGAATCATCGGAAGGCCAGGATCCGGGAGGCAAAGATCCCAATTCGGCTCAAAACCGATTGATCTACCTGAGTTATGAGACTTTGCTTTCCACCTATGTCTATGGGCTTGCGCTTCCGCTGGCCTTCGGCGTCTCCAGCCCGCGATATCTCATAGCCACCCCGCTGCTCGCCGCGCCCGCTGCTTTCGGCATTCACCTCTGGCTTTCGCGCGACATGGATTTTTCCGAAGCCAACCTCAAGGGCACGCTTTATATGTCTTCGCTTTCCGAATACGCGGCCACCGCCTTGCCGCTGGCGTTCGCCTCGAACTTTCGCGACGGCTACCGAGGCGCCGCCGTTTTGGGCGCGGTCGCCTATCCCCTGGGCATATGGTACGGCTACCATCTCGGGGACAGCTACCGCTCCAATCCCGACGAGCTCGACACCAAGTTCCAGTTTGCCTTAGGGTATGCGTTCTTCGGTTTCATCACGCCAACCCTATATTATGAGCATCCCGGCGACCACTCGGACGCCGTCTTGCGGCTCGGCCTTGCGCAGAGCGTGGGCATGGGCGTCATCGGGAACTTCGTGGCGGACTATTACCAGCTGAATCAAAACGTCGCCCCCGGGGTTCCGGTGGGGATAGCGACGCATGTGATCCTGGGAGCCTTGGCGGGAATCGAGGTCGCCTCCATCGCGGACGCTTCCCGGTTTCAACCCTGGCTGGGCGCGGGTCTCTTCGGCGCGTCCTTGGGGCTTTCGGAAGGCGTGGTCTTCTTTCACTATTCCAATCAGGACAATTTCGATCGCGCGCGTTTCAGTTTGCTGGGGATGGTGGGGGGAGCCATGATGGGCACGGGCCTTCAGCTGCTTTTGTTCGATCCCAAGGAAGACGCGCACGAGCAGAAAATCGCCTGGTCCAGTTTTATCGTGGGCGGAGCGTATCTCGGTTATTGGACCACGTACCTGTTGACGTCGGGCATGACCGAGGCAGTTTCATCACATGCCGAGAATCACGGATCTTCGGAGGCGCTCACTGCACCCAAGTGGGCTTTCAATCCGGTTCCCATGCCGTCGCCGATTCGGTCTCGGGGAGAGTGGGTTTCCGGGTGGCAAATACCCGGCTTTTCGATGCATTTTTAGTCGTTTTGGACACGTTTTGAACCGAAAAGACACCCAAAGAGACCGAAAAAGGTCCAACTCCATAAACCAACTTATCAGTTGTAAAATTATCCCGAATCTCGCTACTTTGTCTTATCCATCGTTCAAGGCAGGCTTTTAATGCCCCCGCTTCAAAGCAAGAGGTCTCCCATGGTCAAACCGAGCCACCCCAAACCTTTGGTCTCCATCGCCGACGTGCAGGGATTCGCGGACACGCGCCGCATCAACATCGACAAGGTGGGCATCAAGGACATCAAACACCCCGTGCGGGTGAAGGATCGCAGCGGCGGGGAACAGCACACCATCGCCACCTTCGACATGACCGTCTGCCTGCCGCATAATTTCAAGGGCACGCACATGAGCCGGTTCGTGGAAATCCTGAATGCCCGTGAGCAGGAAATCACGGTGGAGTCCTTTCAGCAGATGCTGCCCGAGATGATCAAGCGCCTCAACAGCGAGCACGGCATCATCAACATGCGCTTCCCGTATTTCGTGAAGAAGAAAGCTCCCGTCTCCGGCGTGGAAAGCCTGATGGACTACGACGTCACCTTCATGGGCGAAACCGGCAAGACCGGCACCGACATGACGCTCAAGGTGGTGGTCGCGGTCACCTCGCTCTGCCCCTGCTCCAAGGAGATTTCAGACTACGGGGCGCACAACCAGCGCTCCCATATTACGATTACAGCCCGGCTGGCCCGCGGCTCGCATTTCGTGTGGATCGAGGAACTCATCGATTTGGCGGAGTCGGTGGCTTCCTGCGAGCTCTACGGACTGCTGAAGCGCCCCGACGAGAAGTATGTCACGGAAAGGGCCTATGACAATCCCAAGTTCGTGGAGGATCTCGTGCGCGACGCGGCGCACCTTCTCAACAAGGATCCGCGCATTGTGCATTACATCGTGGAGTCTGAGAACTTCGAGTCCATCCACAATCATTCGGCCTACGCGATGATTGAAAAGGATAAATCGAAGAAATAAGCTGAAGTCTAGAAGTCTAGGCTTAACACAATTCCAAAGGTTCAGCTTGGGGCCGGGGGCACGGCCAAGGGGTGCCGGGGCTCGTAAAGGCCCAGTTTGCCTCCGCCGGGAAGCTTCACCCGGGTGATTAAACCCCAGCGCGCCTCCTCGACCTCGGAACAGCGGACGCCCTTCTTGGCGAGGGCCAGCATCTCCGCCTCCAAATCATTGCACATGAGATAGAGCTCGTGCTCGTTGTTCTTGTCCGCGGGGTGTACCGCCATTTCCGACGGGGGCAGGGCAAAAATAAGCCATCCGTGACCCGCATCCACCGACGTAAATCCGAGGACATCCCGAAAGAAGGCTTTGTCGGCCTCTGCGTTCTTGCTGTAGATGATGACATGGGCGCCGAAGATCATGTGGACCCCTTTCAACCCCCGCCGATAATATACGGGGTTCGGCGGTAATGCCCCTCTTAGTGTCCCTGAACCTCTGCGTTCATCGACCCCATGCTCTGTGGCAGGCGGTGATCCGGCCCGTAGGCCATAATTCGCGAGCAGGTGGAGTCGCAATTCTTGCGGGATCCGTAATAGACGATGGTTCGGCCGGTGAGGTCCACCTCCACGGCGCAGCGGAAGGCGTTTTGCTTGGAGAGCTTGCAGACCTGGGTGAGCATTTCCACGACGTAGTCGTAGGTGTGCTCCTCGTCGTTGAACAGCACGACCTTGAAGGGCGCCGCGGTTTGCGTCAGCGTGTCGGTGCCGGTTTCTTCCTCCGTTTCGGAAAGGGGACGCGGGTCGGCCGGACGCGGCGGCGGGGTGGGTTTCATCGCGAAACGACTCGTTCCCAGAAGTAGGTCCAGGCTTTTTCGTGTTCGTCGAGGCGGAAGCTGTGTCCGGCCTCGAAGATTTCGTCCAGATACTCGTTGATGATGTCGATGCGCTGCCGCAGGAAGAACGGCTGCCGGCTTTGCACGAAGGCCAAGTCATCAAAAGTATGGGGTGGCAGATAGACTTCCAGGGGGTTGAAATTCCGGGGCTCGTCGCCGCAGGAAAGCACGGCCTTGAAGTAGCGCTCGAAGAAGGCATCCACGAGGGGTCGGTTTTCCTCCTCGTGATCCCCCATGAGTTTCTGGAACAGGCTTTCGTGTTCGCCCGCGCATTTCAGGAGTTGGACAAACAGCCCTAGGGCCGCGTCGTTCACCTTGCGGGCCAGGAGAAGGAGATCCCGGGAGGGCAGGGCCGCCAAATCCTGCAAGGAGCGGAAACGCGCGCCTTTTCCCAACCCGGACAAATAAGCCAGCATCATCTGCTGATGCTCTTCGGACAACATTGCCGCCCCGCTTCCTGTACGCCATAATATATACCGTCATGGCTCCGGGCAAACCGTGTTAATTGCCCCTGTAAGGCGGTCTTAGCCTTGCTACTCTTTTGGAAACAAGGCGGGAATAATGGCTGGCAAAAAGAAGACATCTTCCAAGCGTTCAAAGGGTCAAAAAGGCGCGGCCGCCATGTGGGGAGGCCGTTTTTCCGGAGGTATGGCGCCCAGCATGGAGCGCCTGTCCGTGAGCCTTTCCGTCGACTGCAAGCTGTACCGGGAAGATATTGAAGGCAGCATGGCCCATACCTTGGGGCTTTTCTCTGCCAAGGTACTATCCGCTGAGGAGCGGGATCAGATGCTGACGGGTCTTCGGGGGATTCTCGTCGATCTGGAGTCCGGAGCGGATTTGTTCTCGTCGTCTGATGAGGACATCCACATGGCAGTGGAACGAATTTTGACCGAGCGGATCGGGGATCTGGGCAAAAAGCTGCATACAGGGCGGAGCCGGAACGACCAGGTGGCCACGGATTTCAAGCTCTACATCATGCATCGGTGTGAAGACTTGATTGAGCAAATCGAAGGACTCCAGCGGACCTTACTGGAACGGGCCAAGGAATACCGCAAGGATCTGATGCCCGGCTATACTCATCTGCAACAGGCGCAACCGATTTACATCGCGCATTATCTGTTGTCGTTTTTCTTTGCGCTTGAAAGAGACAAGTCGCGGTTACGGCACGCGTGGGAAACCTCCGGGGAAATGCCGCTAGGTTCTGGGGCATTGGCGGGATCTGCGTTTCCTTATAATCGGAAAATGGTGGCAGAACGGTTGGGATTTCCGGCCGTGACGCGGAACAGCATTGATGCCACCTCGCATCGTGACTTTGCTTTGGAGTTCCTGGGCGCTTTGAGTTGCTTAGGCGTACTACTTAGTTCCTATGCCGAGGATTTTGTGATCTGGTCTACGTCGGAATTCGGGTTTCTTAAACTAGGGGAGGCCTATACTTCGGGTTCTAGCATGATGCCGCAGAAGCGGAATCCGGATTCGATGGAATTGGTAAGAGGCAAGGCAGCACGAATGCTGGGTGCCTACTCACGTCTATTCACGGTACTTAAAGGCTTGCCACATGCCTATGATCGGGATTTGCAGGAAGACAAGGAGCCAGTTTTCGACGCAGCCGAAACGGCAGAGGTTTGTCTTCAGATCATGAAAGAGGTTGTTTCCGCAATGAGTTTTCAGCGCGAGACTATCTTGAAGAAGATGTTTCCTGCATTGTTGGCAACCGATTTAGCAGATCTTTTAGTGGATGATGGAATGCCTTTTCGCGAAGCGCATCACATAGTGGGGCATTTAATTGGAGAGGCCGAAAAGAGCATGGTCTCATTCGTCGATCTCCCCCTAACGGCCTGGAAAGTGATTCCCAATGCGGCAGTTTTACGGAAGAAATTGACCTTCACCGCGTCGACAGAACGGCGGAATATTCAAGGTGGAACAGGAAGCCAATCCATCTTGAGACAGCTAGAAGAGGCTAAGAAATTGCTAAGAGATTGATTTTCATGTCACGAATTGAGCTAATTGGTGCTATTAGAAAGCCGAAAATTTATCCTCAACCTGGGGAGTCCTCGTGAAAGATTGGCCAAAAAAGTTTCAAAAAATTAATCCAAAACGATAAAGTAAGGACGTCTAATGCTCGAAATACTTAAAAAATCTATCTCGACTGAATGTGTTTCGGTTGAACTGTTCAATCCAAGGCCGGGAATAGACATACCTGTTTTCGAAGTAAATTCTTTTCACATTCTAAATCAAATCGTGGGATATGTTAAATACAAAAACAGAACGGAAGGAAACGTCTATTTTCGTGGTCAGCATAAGCTTTATAACAACATGGTGCCTGCCTTGTTTAGGGGTTGTTCAAAAACATCCCAGATGCAAAATAAGCATAGGTTGTTAACGGGCTATATTGATAGATGTCGAAAGAGCGTTAAGATGTTCAGTAGGTTTCCCGAACCGGCACATGAACCCCTTCTGCAACATTATGGAATTAAAACAAGATGGTTGGATCTGGTCGATAATTTGTGGGTTGCGCTTTGGTTTGGCGTGAATACTTGGCACACAAAAGAGTTAGATCGAGAATATTATAATGTTTTTGAGCGCGACCACCGTAATCCGGAGCATGAGTTTCTCTACTTGATATTAATGGCTTCAGATGCCGTTACTGAATTGGCGAATCAACCAGGTGTGTATTTGGGAAAGTCAACACATACCATTGATCTCAGAAAATCTTGCCCCTCAGTTTTTTTAAGACCTCATGCTCAGCATGCTTTATTAATACGAAAAAGAAATCTCGCGAGAATCGAAGATGTAGATATGAGTGAAAATATTGTTGGCATATTAAGAATTCGGACGGAGAACGCGAAAGAGTGGATTGGAAAAACGGGCCTCATTTCTCCAAAAAATTTGTTCCCTCCTGTAAATTATGATTTTGGATACGGTTTTTTGATAGAACAAGCCCCTCACGAAAAAAAGAGTATAAAAAGACTCGGTTCCATTTATACTGTTTCATATTAAAAATGAACTAGAAGGCCTGCGGCTAAAACCTAAGGATAGTGTTCTTATGCGATTAGGGGGTTGCTCAGAATTGGGAAGGTGTAGTATTGGTAAGCGGGGGATCTCCGAACAAATTAAGCGGAAATGGCAAGATTCTCTTTGCTTTGCATGAAGTGAGCATTGCAAAAAACGCTATGGGCATAAGCCGCTGTATCTAACTCGTTAAGCTTATAGACAATGATTGTGTTACCCTGTAGGGCCTCATAACCCGATTGCCATGGTCGATGTATCGAATATGGATGGCTTCTCTTCCGAAATTTAACGGCACCTTTTAAAATCAGCGCGCACCCTTTGTAGCCCTTAATTAGTAGGACGAGACAAATAATAGGTAAAACACAGGTAATAAATATAAAAGGGGAGCCCATGACATGGGTGAGCACGATAAGGTTCATTCTTTGCTTATAGTCGTTAAAAAGTTGCATCTGTTCTTTGTTTAAACCATGCAGGCTCTTATGATATCTCGAATTAAATTTCAACTTGTCGGGGATGTTTGTCTTTTTGAATACAATTATCGTGAGCAAAACTTGAAGAAATGTCAGGCGATGACCAAATCTTATAAATCCATTCAAAGTGTTTGTTATGATTCGATAAGTCGGCATCTCAAAACCGATCTTGCCAGTTCTTGCGGCTTCAAAAATCTCCTTACGAAGCTCAAAAAGGTTTTCGCGCAACAGGTCAATCCGATACGCTTTAAATCTCCACTGCCATAGATAGAGCAATCCTGCAAGCCCTATAAATATTTGCAAGTATTTAAGAAGCATTTCGTTGCTCATATTACCTGCCTGTCTAAAGGGTGAGTTGTTCCATCCGTTGATAAATGGCTGGATGAGCGCTGGGGATCAATCACCTTTTCCATATCTGCAGCCGCCTGCCCAAATCTCTTGATGTTTCTCTGTCGAAGCCTTCTCTCACTCCATCCATATAACATTCCGCCACCTCCAAGAGTATAGGCGATCCATTTGTCTGCCTTCATGTTTACCAAAAAAGTCATTGCCATATTCGCATATGTCGTCCTACCAGCCATCGCGCTCACGCATTTTGTTGCGAAGTACCCAAGAACACAAAAGGCTCCATATCGAATGAAGGCAAGAAAAATCGATGTGAATGAAGCAATGGCTTGGGATCTTCTGACGAAATTGAGTTCCGCCTTTGTAATCGCAAGGTCAGCCTCAAGTTGGTTCCGACTTCTTTCGGGCGGCATTTTCAATGCCGCAAAGCTAGTCTTAACAACTGAATTTCCAAGCAAAAGCCATATATTACCTGCTGAATCTTTGCATATAATATATACCAAATGAATTCCGCGCCGCCTATATTTGCCGTTTCTGAAGTTATGCTCGTTATAAATCTCCCACTAATAGCCCATAATTTTTGCCGTCTGATAAGACTTTTTTGAAAAATTCGTTGTTTATTTTTGCCTCAAATCCATTTCTAATAACAACTTATTCATAGCCGAAGTCGACCCAATTTCATCTTTGGAGGCTCAATACTCTCTACTCAACTCAGGTTTTCCAATAAACTCCTGTATCTGGCGCAAAACCCATCGCTGTCTTCGGTACACGTGAGGTGGAGAATGGGGGGGTGCCCATTTACGGGGATCCGGGAAAGTAGCCGCCAATAAGGCCGACTGTTCCTCAGTTAAAGACTTGGCACTGCAATGGAAATACCGCTGCGCCGCAGCTTCTGCTCCATAAACTCCATCACCTGTTTCAATGATGTTGAGATACACCTCTAAAATTCGATGCTTTGACCACAGCAATTCCAGCAGCACTGTGAAATAAACTTCCAACCCTTTCCTTGCCCAGGATCTATCCGGCCATAGGAACAGATTCTTGGCCGTCTGCTGGGTGATGGTGCTGGCGCCCACGATGCGGCGATGGTGCTCATTGTGCTTCATAGCTTCCCGAATGGCACCGAAATCGAAACCGTGGTTATCGAAGAACTCCTGATCCTCCGAAATAATTGCGGACGCGGCCAGATAGGGGGAAATCTCATCAAGAGGCTTCCAGGTTTTTTCCAGGCGAAGATGTTTACCGGCCAAAGCCTGTTCTCCCAGCCTTATAACCATCAAAGGAGTAATGGGTGGGGGCACGAAACGATACAAGAGCACGAGGGCCACGCTGGCCGCCACGAAAATCATCACCGCGACGCGGATCCCATGCAGAATCCGGTGAAACCAGGAGCGTTTTTGGGTTCGCCCCAAGTTGGCTTTGGATTTTCCCAGTTTGGCTGTTTCCATTTGAAACGGGAAAGTTAACCCCGTGTTTTAATACTTTAGGAGCCCCGGCATCCCCTTTTGGTGCACGGTTTTCAGCGATGGTCCCATGTTTCTGAACACTCTACTGGCCAAGATTTTCGGCACCAGCCACGAGCGCGAAATCAAGCGCATTCAACCCATCGTCGATGCCATCAACGCTTTGGCTCCGGAAGTTGAGGCTTTGGACGACGATGCCCTTGCCGCCAAAACCTTCGAATTACGAGGTGACCTGGCCGAAGGGAAAACCCTGGACGACATCCTGCCTATGGCTTTCGCGGTGTGCCGCGAGGCCGCGGACAGGCGTCTGGGCATGCTCAATATCCTGAATCCGGAACTCGGATTTGACTTAAATAGGCTTTCCCCAGAGCATATATCGTTAGCAGAAGATTCAAAACAGAAATTGGCCGAGAACGTCGAACACCATACTTTGCACTTTCCGGCTGCCTTTTACGCTGAAATTCGCAGACTTCAGCCCGAAAGCCGGTTCCCATTCCGTTATCGTCCTTTCGATGTCCAACTTATTGGCGGTATCGTGCTTCACGAGGGCCGGGTCGCCGAAATGAAGACGGGCGAAGGCAAGACCGTTGTGGCCACCTTGCCCGTGTACCTAAACGCCTTGGAAAGCAAAGGCGTTCACGTCGTCACCGTCAACGACTACCTCGCCCGCCGCGATGCGGAGACCATGGGGAAGGTTTACAAGTTCCTGGGACTCACCGTGGGGGTCATCGTCCATGGGCTCAACGAGGAGCAGCGCAAGGAAAACTACGGCGCCGACATCACCCACGGCACCAACAACGAGTTCGGCTTCGACTATCTGCGCGACAACATGGCCCACGACCTCGAGGACTGCGTCCAGCGCGAGCTGAACTTCGCCATCGTGGACGAGGTAGACTCCATCCTCATCGACGAGGCGCGCACCCCCCTCATCATTTCCGGTCCGGCGGAGGAGAGCACCGACAAGTACCGCAAGGCCAACGAGGTGGTGCGCTTCCTGCAAAAGGACACGCACTATACCCTTGAGGAGAAGGACAAGCAGGTTTCTCTCACGGAAGAGGGGGTCAACGTCTGCGAACGGCAGCTTGGCCTCGAGAACCTCTACGCCGACACCAACGTGGAATGGGTCCACCACGTGCAGCAGGCCTTGAAGGCGCACGTAATCTTCAAGCGGGACGTGGACTACGTCGTGCGCAACCGCCAAATCACCATCGTGGACGAGTTCACCGGCCGCCTCATGGAAGGCCGCCGCTATTCCGAAGGGCTGCACCAGGCCATCGAAGCCAAGGAAGGCGTGCCCATCCAGCGCGAGAACCAGACGCTGGCCACAATCACCTTCCAGAATCTGTTCCGCATCTACAAGAAGCTCTCCGGCATGACGGGCACGGCGGACACCGAAGCCACCGAGCTCATGCAGATCTACAAGCTCAAGGTGGTGGTCATCCCCACCAACCGCAACATGATCCGCAAGGATCAGGACGACGTGATTTTCAAGACGCGGAATCAGAAGCTCATCCACATTGCCAAGGACATTCAGGAACGTCACGAAAAAGGTCAGCCGGTGCTGGTGGGCACGGTGTCCATCGAAAAGTCCGAGGAATTGTCGGCCCTGCTCACGCGCGCCGGAGTTCCCCACAGCGTTCTCAACGCCAAGCAGCACGAGCGCGAAGCGGGCATCATCGCCGAGGCGGGCACCAAGGGCAAGGTGACCCTCGCCACCAACATGGCGGGGCGCGGCACCGACATCCAGCTCGGCCCCGGAGTCACCGAACTCGGCGGCCTATACGTGCTCGGCACCGAGCGGCACGAAAGCCGCCGCATCGACAACCAGCTGCGCGGACGCTCGGGACGTCAGGGCGATCCCGGCGAATCTCTCTTTTACCTGTCCCTCGAAGACGACCTGATGCGCATTTTCGGATCGGACCGCATCAAAACGTGGATGGATCGCATGGGCGTGCAGGAGGACGAGGTCATCTCGCATCCCATGGTCAACCGCGCCATCGCCACCGCCCAGAAGCGCGTCGAGGGCCAGAACTTCGAAATACGCAAGCATCTCTTAGAATACGACGACGTGATGAACAAGCAGCGCACCGTGATTTACGGGCTGCGGCGCAGGATATTAAAGGGCGAGGAAATCCAGGACGAGATCATCAACCGCATGGAGGACGCCGCCGATCAGGCCGTCTCCAAGTATGCGGTGGGCGGCAGCTACCCCGACGCCTGGGATCTGGAAAAACTCTACGCGGAGATTAAGCGCGACTTCGGCATCGACTACAAGGTCCCTGAAGAAATGCTTCAGCACCAGACGGTGGACGAGACCATCGATCAGGTGACCGCCCAGGTCCGGGCGCGCTACGCGGCCATCGAAGAAGCCGTGGGCTCCGCGCAGCTGCGCGAAATAGAGCGGCAGATACTCTTGGCGGTCATCGACCATTCCTGGCGCGAGCACCTCTACGCCATGGACGGCCTGCGCGACTCCACCCGCTACCGCGGCTACGCCCAGAAGGATCCGCTGCAGGAGTACAAGAAGGAAGGCTTCGTCATGTTCGGTTCCATGATGGAGGACGTGGCCCTCGAGGTCGCGCAGCGAATCCTTCATATCGATCCGGATTTCCTGCAAAAGCAGCAGGAGGCGGCGAGGAAAGCCCGCGAGGCGGAAATCCGCATGCGGCAGTCCCTGCAGTTCAGCGCTCCGGGCGAACCCGGCGGCGCCATTCCCGGTAACTCCGGAAACGGTTCCGAGGGTTCCGCACCCGCTCCTGTCGAAGCCCGTCCTGCTTCCGGTCCCGCGCGCCCCATGGGCGGACCGCTCCCTGGAACCGTCGTCATGTCGCCCTCCGGTGGGGCTCCCGGCTCCGCCGGTGCCGGTGCCAGACAGGCCTCGGGGAAACCCCAGCAACCGGCCATCGATTTCAAGAACGTCGGCCGCAACGATCCCTGTCCCTGCGGCAGCGGCAAGAAGTTCAAGAAATGCCACGGTCAGGAAGCCTGAACCGCTTCTTCGTCATCGACGGCATTGACGGCGCCGGCAAATCCACCCAGATCTCCTTGCTCGCAGAAACTTTGGAGCGCGAGGGTCACCCCGTCGTGAAGGTCCGCGACCCGGGGGGCACCGAGCTCTCCGATCGCATTCGCGCCGTGCTGTTGTCTCCCTCCGCTCCCGTGTCGCCGGTGGCAGAGCTCTGCCTCTATGCCGCCTCGCGCGCCCAGCTCGTTCAGGAGATAATCCGCCCGGCGCTGGAGGCGGGGAAGGTCGTGGTGTCCGATCGCTTCACCTGGTCCACTTTCGCCTATCAAGGGTATGGCCGCGGTCTTGCGGCGGATGCGATTGAAAAACTGGAAGACATCGCCTGCGGGGAAGTGCGACCGGCGCATGTTTTCGTGCTGGACCTGGACGCTTCCGCGCGCATGGCCCGCTTGAATCAGCGTCTGGGTCAAAAAGGCGGCGCTCCGGATCGGCTGGAGATGGAAGGAGACGCCTTCTTTGAGCGCGTTCGAGAGGGTTTTTTGGCCCTGTCCCGCAAGCATCCCGAATCCAGCACGGTATTGAACGCTTCGGAACCGCCCGAAGTCCTGCAAACCGTCATCTTGGACAAGGTCCGCAAAATGCTGGCGCCCTCGTGAAAGGCAGAAGAAAGGCAGAATAGCCTTGTTTTCGTACACTATGAAAGAGTGAATTTCTTCCGAAGAATACCCTGATACCCTTAAGATTTGCAGGAACATGAGAAAGAGCAACCTCTATTATTTCACCGTCACCGTCCTGGTGGCGGGCTTCGCCTTCGTCGGCAGCCGCGTGAACGCCGACGACGAGAAGTTTTATTCCGACATCATCCGCCTGGACAAGGTGGTGACCAAGATTCGCGAGAACTACGTGGAGGACGTCACCTCCGACGAGCTGGTGAGCTCGGCCATCGACGGAATGCGAAACATCCTCGATCCGCACACGGCTTATTTCACGCCGAAGGACTACGACGATCTGAAGGCAACCACCGAGGGAGAGTTCGGGGGAATCGGCCTCCAGGTCGGTGTTCGCGATCGCATGCTCACCGTCATCTCGCCGATGGCGGGCACGCCGGCGCAGCGCATGGGCCTTCGGGCCGGGGACCAGATTTCCCGCATCGACTCGATGAACACTCAAGATCTTACCATCGACGACGCCGTGGACAAGCTGCGCGGCAAGCCCGGCACCCAGGTGAATCTTCAAATCCTGCGCGAAGGGGTTTCCCAGCCGCTGGATTTTCTCCTGACACGTGAGATCATCAAAATCGAAAGCGTCCCCTATGCCTCCATGCTGGACGACAGCGTGGGCTACGTCAAGGTGACGGAGTTCGCCAAACGCACCGGCGAGGATCTCGAAGCGAAGATCGACAGCCTCAAGGCCAAAAATCCCAAGGGCATCATTCTGGATCTCCGCTACAATCCAGGAGGACTGCTCAATCAGGCGGTATCCGTCTCGGAGCTGTTCCTGAAAAAGGACGACCTCGTGGTCTACACCCAGGGAAGGCTGAAGTCCCAGGACCAGGAATACCACAGCGAGCGCGACCCGGTGTGGACCGGGAAACTGGTGGTGCTGGTGGATGAAAACTCCGCCTCCGCCGCCGAGATCGTGGCGGGCGCCATGCAGGACTGGGACCGCGGCGTGGTTCTGGGCGAGAACACCTACGGCAAGGGATCGGTGCAGACCATCCTTCCTCTGGACGGCGAGGGGAACACCTTGAAGCTCACCACGGCGTATTATTACACGCCCGCGGGCCGCTGCATCAACAAGCCCGAGAACGGCGTCCGCTTCCTGCGCGATCGCGACGCCAAGGACTCGACGCATTCACAAAACGCGAAGGACACGACCTGGTTCACCACCAAGGCAGGCCGCAAGGTGCTGGCGGGCGGCGGCATCACGCCCGACGTTTTGGTTCCCGATCCCCGCTACACCCGCTTCGACGAGGAGCTTCTGCGCAAGACCATGTTCTTCGGCTTCATCGTCAAGAAGCGCGCCGAGATAGTGGCCAAGGGTCCGGTGACCCAGGATTTCGAAGTGACGCCCGCCATGTTGGAGGACTTCCGCCGCTATGTCTTCGCCGACACGACCTTCAGCCATTTCAAGAGCCCCGCCATGCTGTCTCTCGACGACGCCCACGAAGCCTGGAAGCAGGAGCGGCACGAGCGCGACTCCACCGCCGACACCGCTTCCGGCGAATTCAACCGCGCGGCGACGGCGCTCGAGGCCCTGCTTCAGAACGAGGTGAACAAGGAGTTCGATTCCAACCAGGAATTCATCAAGGAGCAGCTGAAGGCGGAACTTTTGGGAGCGGTGCTGGGGGACGACGCCCGCACCGCCTTTGAACTTCGGCACGACAGCCAAATCGACGCGGCCATCCGCTACATCGACGACAACCGCCTCTTCACGAAGGTTTTCAAGAAGGTCAAGGACAAAGGATAAAGAAGAGATAGCTTGGAATCACTTGACGTTTAAACCCGCGGAGTTATTCCAAACATTCTGAGCTTATCGCGCGACCTTGACGTTGAGCATGCCGGTCTGCGTCGCGCCCCACAGGCGCACCCACATCGCCATATACATCTCGGGACCTCGCGCTTGCGAGACATCGCCCAAATCCAATACGTCACTCCAGCCGAAGGATTTCAAAAGATCCGAGACTTTTGTCTTCGCACCCGCGTCGTTTCCGCACACGAAGATCGTGTGATCCCCTCCGTTCAGCGCCTTGGGATTCGTCATCACCAGCGCGCTGATGGTGTTGAGGGATTTCACCACCTGGAGGTTCGGGAAGGCGGCCTGGATTTTTTCCGCCAGGCAGTTATCCTGCGACGCCAACACGCGGGGCGGCATGCCCTTGCTGAAATCCAATTCGTTCGCGGTGTCGATGAGCGGCTTCGTGCCGACTTTGTCCGCCCCCGCCAGCTTCAGCGCTTCCACCGAAATCGTTCCCGAGGTGGCGCTGATCAGGAGGTCCCCATGCGCGGCGGCCTCGCGGAACGTCACGACTTTCGCCTTGCCCTTGACCTTCTCGGCCCATTCCCGAATCGTCCCCGTGAAATTCTTCTTTTCGTCCAGTTTTCCCGGGTCCCGGGTTCCCAGCACAACGTCATGGCCGAGTTCGACCAGCTTCAATCCCAAAGTTTGCCCGACCACACCCGAACCGATGATGCCCACTTTCATGTCCGTGCTCCTTGCCCAAAGTGAATTCCGGTAAACTACTAATGGCATGGGCGAGAGGATTATAGATTTGAGACCAAAATGACGCGCAAATACATCATCGAAGGCGGAAGCACCCTCCAGGGCGAAATCACCATCCGGGGCGCGAAAAACGCGGTCACCAAGGAAATGGTGGCGGCGCTCCTCGCGCCCGGAGTCTCGCGGCTTCACAACGTTCCCGACATCGGCGACGTGGACATCACGCGACGGGTCCTGGAATCCTTGGGCTGCAAGGTAAAGCACGACGCCGAAGCGGGGACGCTGGAAATAGACACGACCTCCCTGTCCACCCCGGAAGTGCCGGCGGAATATTCCGGACTCAACCGCATTCCCATTTTGATGGTGGGGCCATTGCTCCATCGATTTGGCCGTGCAGTGATTCCCGTCATGGGCGGCTGCGGCATCGGGGAGAGGCCCATCGACTTTCACCTGGAAGGCTTGAAAAGCCTGGGTGCGAAGGTCGAATATCGCGACGGAGCCTACCATTTCGAGGCCGGGGCAAAGGGGCTCACCGGCACATGCATCACCCTGCCGTTCCCCAGCGTGGGAGCCACCGAGAACCTGATGATGGCTGCGGTGCTCGCACACGGCACCACCGAGATTCGCAACGCCGCCATCGAACCGGAAATAGCCGATCTCGCCTTGCTTCTTCAGGCCATGGGCGCCATCATCTCGCAGGAAACCGATCGCACCTGGATAGTGCAGGGCGTGGGAAGCCTGCGCCCGACCGATCACCGCGTGATCAACGATCGCATCGAGGCGGCCTCCTTCGCGGTGTCGGCGGTGGCCACGCGCGGGGACGTTTTCATCCGCGGGGCCGATCAGCTGCACCTGCTCACCTTTCTCAACTGGCTGCGCCGCGCCGGCGGCGGGTTCGAAGTGCGCCCCGACGGCATCCGCTTTTATGGGCGCGGCTGCACGCTGCGCTCCATCGCCGCGGAAACCGGTGTGCATCCCGGACTTATGACCGACTGGCAGCAGCCGCTGGTGATCCTTCTCACCCAGGCCGAAGGCATGTCGGTCATCCACGAGACCGTCTACGAAAACCGCTTCGGATATGTCGAGACCCTGAACCGCATGGGCGCCCGCATCCAGGTTTTCAGCGAATGCCTGGGAGGCCGGGACTGCCGTTTCCGTCAGCTCGGCCATCAGCACTCCGCAGTCATTTTAGGCCCAACGCCCCTGCGCGGGGCGGAAATCGAAATTCCGGATTTGCGGGCGGGCTTTTCCTATCTGGTCGCCGCTGTGCTCGCCCAGGGGCGGACCTCCATCAGCGGCGTCCGCTACATCGAGCGGGGATACGATCGCGTCGTGGAAAAATTCCGTGCGCTGGGAGCCTCCATCCAGGTCGTGGACAATTAGCCCGGGACCTGGAACTGAGTAACAGCGAAACCGGAAACCAAGGAGAACGCATGGCTGCCAAAACGTATTGCCTGCTTTCCAAAAAGGGAGGGGTGGGGAAGACCACCTTCGCCCTGAACTGCGCCCACGCGCTGGCCTTCTCGGGTTTCCGCACCTTGCTTGTGGACCTTGATGCGCAGTCCAACCTCACCAAGCATCTGCTCACCAAAACCATGGGCGATGATTTCCGCAAAACGAAATTCAACGACATGTCCAAGGTGCTGCTGCGCCGCGCCGATGCGGCGGAGAGCGTCCTTCAGACGGGGTATCCCCGGCTGAGTTTGCTGGCCGGCAGCCCGGAGCTCGACGATCTTCCCTTGCTGGATCCCAAGCTGACGCGCGAACCCGCGCGCCTGCAATCCATTTTGGCTCCCCTGATGTCCGAGTACGATTACGTCCTCATCGACTGCGCGCCCGCTTTGAACTGGCTCACGCGCATGGCGCTCATGGCCACCTCGGAAGTCATCATTCCCACCCAGCCGGAGGCCTACGCCCTGCAGGGGCTGGAGGATCTCGTTCCCTGGCTGGATCGCATGACGGCCACCGCGCAGCTTTTCAAGGTCGTGATCAACATGTACCGCGGCAATACCCAGCTCCACAAGCTTCTGTCGGAGCGCATCGAAACGAATTATCCGGGACGCGTGGCGCGGCAGAAGGTGCGCCTCACCATCGATTTCGCGGAAGCGGCCCGTTTGGGCCTGAGCGTCTTTGAACATGCTCCAGCTTCGTCTTCGGCTTTGGACATGTACGCCCTGTGCTTCGAGCTTTTCGGACTTTCCGCCGAAAACGTGCAGGGCCGCATGCGGGAGCGGAGCGCCGCCCCTGCGGCGGTGGAAGCGGCCGTTTCGGACGATGTTTGAGGGAGTAATGAGAGAGTTTTCTAAATCGACGGTTTTCTATCTAAAAAGATCCGAAAAAACACTTTTTCCTTCTCTTTTTCGTTCTTTTATCCCATTTTCCTCTCACTTTTCATCAAAATGCACTGCTGTTTTTAGGCTGATTTCGTCATCCTCAAAAAATAGTGGCTAAAATAGGCTAAAAAAGGCACTAAAAAAATCGCACATACAAAACACCATACGTGAATTGCGTATAGTGGCGTTTTTATGGTTTTTTACTGGGTAGGAGCGGAATAGAAATTCCGCAAGGGACGGAAAAAAATCCGGGAATTCTTCTCAGAAAGTTCGGATCAAAACCTTAAAAAAGAGACTTCCTATCGTGGTTTTTATTTCGGATTATCCGCGGAATAATGTCCGGCGACCCGGCAATCTAAGGCCAAATGTCATCCTTATGTCATCCTTATTTAAGCGAGTATTGAAGCCAGTATTGAAACCCCATATTGAAGACCTGCAAGGATTTAGATAGATTACCCCCTCCCTGATTTTCAGGGAACTCCTGCTCTCCGCTTTGACGGAGGGCCAATCCGCCCGGAATACCCCTGACGGAAGTCCAAAGGAAGTTTAAGTGCCCAAGCAATACGAAACCGTCCTCGTCGTGGACGCCATGATTCCCGACGAATCAATCGCGTCGGAATTCGACGCCGTCTCCAAACTCATCGAATCCCAGGGTAAAGTCATCCGCGTGGATCGCTGGGGCAAGCGCCGTCTGGCCTACCCCATCCGCAAGCGGAGCCACGGGGAATACGCCGCCTTCTATTACGAAGCCGAAGGCGCGCTGCCTTCCGAACTGGAAAAGCGCCTCCGCATCAACGAAAACGTGCTGCGGTGGCTCACCGTGGTCGACAATCCCTGCGGCATCCCTCCGGCCCCCGCCCCCGATGGCGCGCCCTTGGTGGAAGTCGTCGAGGACAAGTCCAAAGAGGGGGATGACTGATGTTCGTTCGCGAAAAAGAAACCAAGACCCGTGAAAGCAAGATCCGCAAGCGGAAAACCTGCTATTTCACCGAGAACAAGATAGAGCACATCGACTACAAGGACGATCGCCTGCTCCGCAAATTCATCAACGAACGCGGGAAGATTTCTTCCCGCAAGATCTCCGGGACCTCGGCCCGCTACCAGCGCGAGCTGGCCACGGCCATCAAGCGCGCCCGTCACCTCGCTCTCCTGCCCTTCGTGGCGGAGAACATGCGCTGATCGGGAAGGAGCATAATCATGGAAATCATCCTTAAAGAGGAAATCGAAGGCCTGGGGAAAGCCCTGGACGTGGTCAAGGTCAAGAACGGCTACGCGCACAACTACCTGTTCCCCCGCGGCCTCGCGCAGCTCTCCACCCCGAACTCGCGCAAGATGCTCGAGGCCCTGAGGCTCAAGGCGGAAGAGCGCTATCGCAAGGAGAAATCCGACTTCCAGGCCAAGGCCGAGAAGCTCAAGGATTTTTCGATCACCATCGCCGCCAAGGTGCACGACGGGGAGAAGCTCTTCGGTTCCATCCAGGCTTCGGACATCGCGGTCAAGCTCCGCGAAGCCGGCTACGATTTGGACAAGAGAGCGGTTCTGCTCGCGGAGCCCATCAAGAACCTCGGCATGTACACCGTCAAGCTGCAGCTTCATAAAGAGGTTGAGGCCAAGGTGAAGCTGTGGGTCATTTCCGACGAGTCCAAGTAGGACCCGCGGAACAAAGCCGATAAACGAGAAGTGCTTTGCGCGTTCCGCGCGTCAGGCAACAAGGGCGGGTTTAATACCCGCCCTTGTTGTATCCGCCGTATCCACCCTATCCGCGCCGTAATCCTATCCTTTTCCTATTTTCCCCTGCATGTCTTCTTCCACGACGCCGGTTGAAATCATCGTTCTGGGCGCCCAGGGCCGCATGGGCCGCATGGTCCTGGCCGCCTGCGCCAAGATTTTGCGGGAAAAGCATCCGGCTCCGCTCTCCGTGATAGCCGCCCTCGAAGCGAAGGGAACTCCGGGCGTCGGACAGAAGCTCACCGTCGACGGGCTGGAGCTCACTCTCAGTGATTCCCTGGAGGCCGTCGCCAAACCGGGCTCCGTCATCGTCGATTTCACGGTTCCCGAGGCTTCGCTTATCGCCCTGGAAGTGGCCGTGCGCAAGGGCGCGGCCTATGTGCTGTGCACCACCGGATTTACGGCGGAGCAAAAGAGCCGCGTCGAGGAAATTTCGCGCAGGATTCCCATGGTGTGGTCTCCCAACATGAGCGTCGGCGTCACGGTCCTCACCAAGGTGGCGGAGACGGTGGCGCGCGTGCTCGGCGAGGATTTCGACGTCGAGATTATCGAAGCGCACCACAATCAAAAAAAGGACGCGCCCAGCGGCACGGCGCTCGGATTCGCCGAATCCGTGGCGAAAGGCCTGGAAACCTCTTTGGACAAGGTCGCGGTATACGGCCGCCATGGCCTGACCGGCGCGCGCCCCAAGGGTGAGATAGGCATTCACGCCGTTCGCGGGGGAGACATCGCCGGGGATCACACCGTCCTTTTCGCCGGCGACGGGGAGCGCGTGGAACTGCGTCACATGGCGCACGATCGCCGGATCTTCGCGTCGGGCGCGATTCGGGCCGCGCTCTTTCTCAAGGGCAAGCCACCGGGCCTCTACACCATGACGGACGTGCTAGGGCTTTGATTACAAGGTGACTTTTGCATTCCCCGAATTTGTAGATTGACCCGGAAACAGGGCTCCCCATTGCGCTTACCCATCATTGCGTTTGCATTCGCTTTTTCGCTTGTCTCCGGGGCATGGGCGCAGTCCTCCTCGGGCGATGAAAATCCGTACGGTTTCGAGATGCCGAACACCCCGGACACCACGAAATCCGCCCCCAAAACCGCTCCGGCCGCGGACACGACTTCCAAAGCCTCCAAAACTTCCAGCGTGCCAACGACCGCTCCCACTCCTGCACCTATACCCACGCCCACGGTCTCTGCTCCTTCCGCTCCAACTGCTCCATCCACTTCCTCCGCTCCGTCCACTCCATCGACAGCACCCGCGGCGGCACTCACCCCCTCAACAGCACCCGCGACATCAGCGGCGGCCACTCCCGCAGATACCACCGCACTGAAAAAACCGGCGGCGACTCCCGCCTCGGCGGATACTCTTTCGAAGTCTGCTCCAAACGCGGTTCCTTCCGCCCCCAAGGTCGACACCACCGCCGCCGCCAAAAAGGACACGCTGAAAACTCCCGCCGCGGCGGCCGCGGGAACTGCGACGGCGGCCGCGGTTGTATCCAGGGACACGACTGCCAAAGCGACGGACACCTCCATGGCGCAGAAGCGAAGGCCGCTTATCGTCCGTGAGACCACCATCAACGCCATCAATCAAATGCGGGGACAATACCGCAGTCCCAAGAAGGCGCTGTTCATGTCCTTGATGGTGCCCGGTCTGGGCCAGGCGTATGTCGGGCAGAACAAGTTCAATTACATACGCGCCGCGGGCTACTTCGCCATCGACGTCCTGCTGGGCGCCTTCTGGTACGACTACGTCGTCGTGAAGCACGACCTTGAGGTCCGCAGGTACGAGCACTACGCCGATTCCAATTGGAGCCAAACCAAGTACGAGGATTCCATCGCGGCCTACTACGGAAACAACGCCAACGTTCAGCCCCAATTCGATCAGGTCAACCCCTCGCGCGCCGCTTATTGCGGGGCCGTCACGCAGGCGGGAAACTCGGATAATCAGGGATGCCTGTCCCCCTACGCCACGGATCAGACAACCCAGAGCGATTATCAATCCTTCCTGGCCAACATCCAGTTGAATGAGAGCAGCGGAAACCCCGCCATCATCCATACGTTCCGCGCGGGGTTTCCCGACCCCGCGGAGTTCTACAACCTGATAGGCCAGGAGCAGGAATTCATCACGGGCTGGAAGGACGCCCAGGGCACGGGCGGATATTTGCCGGTGTCGGCGGATTCCGGCAGCATCAGCGGAACCAGCGCGGAGCGCACGCAGTATCTCGCGATGCAGGCCCTCGCCAACCGGTATTCCCGCATGCAGGCGTATTTCATCGGGGGCATCATTCTGAACCACATCGCCTCGGCCCTGGACGCGGCCCTCACCGCGACTGCCAACAACCGGCAGCTCTATCAAACGAACGCCATGTGGTATGATCATTTGCATTTCGACGGCGGCTTCGCCTTCGATGCGGGATGGCCGCGCACCAGCCTGACGGCCTCCATTTACTTCTGAAAATGCTCCGCGTTCTTTTTGTTCTGCTGCTCGTGAGCGCGCCGTTCGCGTGGACGCAGTCTTTTCCGGGCGACACCGTGATGTCCGCCACCAACCCGAAGGACATCACCATCGAGCTCGACTCGACGCAGGCCCGCAACGCGGGGAAATCCCTCGGGCTCGCCCTGCTGGGTTCCGCGATTCTGCCGGGAGCGGGCGAGGCTTATTTGGGCGAGGATAAAGCCGCGCGAAATTTTCTTTTGGTCGAAGCGGGTTTCTGGGCGAGCCTGTTCGTCGCGCTGCAGGCGCGCGCAAGCTATCTGCAGGCTGGGCGCAATTACGCCGCGGAATTCGCGGGGGCCACTGCGGCGGGGGGCATGAGTCCGTCCACGCTCGAGACCTTGGCCAGCTACCGATCCTACGCGGCGGCGGCGAACCGGAACGACAGCTACGAGCTCAGCCAGGTTTTGGGGGGAACGGTGAACGGGGATTATCCCATCCCCGCCTCGGACGCCTGGGATTTCGGCAGTTCGAACACTCCCGAGAACACCGCCCACTGGAGCGAATTCCAATCCGTCATGCGCTATTACCGCGGCGCCAACATCGCCTTTTCCTTCGCCGTGGGCGCTTTGGTCTTGGATCGCGTGGTGTCCCTGGCGCATACCTTGCGCGTTTACCGCCGCACCAGCGGCCGGGGGCTCAGTTTGCACGTGAACCCCATCCTGGGGCCCAATTCAAGCGGAATGCTCTTGGCCTTGACGTTCTAGAAAGAGTTTCAAGAAGCCCATTACAAATCCGCTGCAAGTGCTTTTCGTCGGCGCCCCAATTTGATTTCCGGGACCCATTCTCTGGAAAATTGGCGGTTTTCCGGTTTTGCCGATGCCCTATTTTCGCGGGCTCAAATAATTACACTGTGTGCCGCAAGCCAATTCCAGAAAGGAGAATAAGATGGCTCATTATGTATTAGTTCGCAGCAAAGTCGAGAATTTTGACACGTGGAAAAAAGCCTTTGACGGACATTCTGCCGCCCGCGATGAGGTCGGATTGAAGGTCCTCCACCTTCTGCGCACGGAGAATGAAGCCGGCGAAACGACCCTCCTCTTTTCCGTCAAGGATCTTGCCAAGGCCAAGGCTTTTCTCTCATCGCCGGATTTGCGTGAAGCCATGCAGAAGTCCGGCGTAATCGGGCGGCCCGACATCCATTTCCTCCACGACTGAGCGTTGAATTCGGGTTCGGTGACAAGAGCCTGCTGAAGCGGGCTCTTTTTTTTGGTACGCCCGGCATGGGCGACATCTTGAGGGTGTAAGTCCCTCGGCAAGCAGACCCTTGCGAGCCAAGCGAAGCGCAACTGCGGAAGGGCGACCGACCGTGGGGAGGCAGCGCAGAGCGAAAACACGGGCCGACGAACAGAAACTGGATATGAGGCGACATCCTCCGGGGCGAGCGGGCCAAAAACCGCGAAGCTCGAAGGGTCAAAGGGTGATGACGTAGATCCAGCGGTCGCGTGTGGAAGGATGTTGCTCTTATCCGGGGAGATCTCGCCTTATGCCCGAAAGGGCGACGCCCCTCCCGGCGGTGCGAGAAGTCAGCAGCGGCCGTAGTAGTCGTGAGACGAAGGGCTAAACGGAAGGGAGGAGTGAACGACCGAAACTCTCGAAGGAGTCATGCCGCAGATGTCCTGTAAAAGGGAGCTCACTGAAGAAGACAAGGGTGAAGCCCAAAGTCACTCCGGTAGTGTGGAAACTCCGACGGCGGGGAGCGGAATAGGGCACTCGGGAGGCGAAGCATCAATGGAGGCGGTGGTCGCACGCGACAACCTCTTCAAGGCGTTTCGTCGCGTGAAGCAGAACAAGGGAAGTCCCGGGGTGGACGGGATGACGGTGGGGGAATTGGACGCTTATCTGCGGGAACACTGGGTGGCTATCCGGGAGCAGTTGCTCATGGGGTGCTATCAGCCCAGTCCCGTGAAGAGGGCCAACATCCCCAAGAGTAGCGGCGGAATGCGGGAACTCGGCATTCCCACCGTGCTCGACCGGTTCATCCAACACGCCGTCCTGCAAGTTCTTGGACCCCTCTTCGACCCCACCTTCTCAAACAGCAACTACGGCTTCCGTCCCGGCAAAAGCGCGCACCAGGCCGTCCTGGCCGCGCGCGACCTTGTCGCAGGGGGCCGCCGTTTCGTTGTGGACATGGACCTTGAGAAATTCTTCGACAGGGTCAACCACGACGTATTGATGGGGCGGCTGGAGAAGCGGGTAAAGGACAAAAGGATACTGGGGCTCGTTCGCCGTTACCTCGAAGCGGGCGTCCTGCTCCAAGGGGTGGCGATGGAACGGCACGAGGGAACCCCGCAAGGAGGACCTCTCTCGCCGCTTTTGGCCAATGTGTTATTGGACGAAGTGGACAAGGTGCTGGAGAAACGCGGACACAGGTTCGTTCGCTATGCGGACGACTGCAACGTGTACGTGGCGTCGCAGAGAGCGGGGCAGCGCGTCATGGCGCTTCTGCGCAGACTCTACGGCAACCTCAGGCTCAAGGTCAACGAGTCCAAGAGCGCGGTGGACAAAGCGGTGCGCCGCAAGATACTGGGTTACTCGATGTGGTGGGGACCGAAAGGAACCGCGAAACTTCGGGTGGCACCCAAGGCGAAAGAGGCGATGATGCAGAAGGTCCGGGACATCACCGGACGCAGCAAGGGCCAAAGCATTCAGAAGGTGGCGGAGGACCTTAGGCAGTTCCTCGTCGGATGGAAGAACTACTTCTCTCTGGCGGAAACTCCGAGAATCTTCCTTGAACTGGATGGATGGATAAGGCACCGGCTGCGACAAATCCACCTGAGGCAATGGAAACGCGGGCCCACAATCTATCGGGAACTTACAGCCCGGGGTGTCCCGGACTGGCAAGCCCGAGCGATTGCCGCCAACTCTCACCGATGGTGGCGCAACTCGGCCAAAAACCTCAATGGCGCTCTGCCGAACAAATACTTCGACAGTTTGGGAGTTCCCAAGCTGGCGGGGTAGCCTAATCTCTCCGAACCGCCGTATGCGGACCCGCACGTGCGGTGGTGTGGCAGGGGCGCGCGGGGATAACCCTGCGCCCCTATGCCGATCAACCCTGCGGCTGCGTCTTTAAATGTCCCGCAAGCCGCCCCTTCCATTCTGGCGGCCAAGGTTCCAGGGCCTCCGGGGATTCGTTTCCGGAAGAATTGACCCGTTTTAAAATCCGAACACCCCGTCCCTTTCGAAGGACTTGGAGGGCTTGCATCTCTTTGCGGCTTTATGTATCATACAGGCATGTCCTTCGTGACCCCGGTAAACGCTCTGGTGCTTCTACTTAGCCTTCTTGGCTAAGCAGGAGTGAAGCGTTTGGAAAAAAGCCCACTCCTTGGAGTGGGCTTTTTTCGTTTAGGGGAGGCCTCCCAGGGATACGGCATTCAGACGCGACGGATAAGAATGCCGGCAACCCACGGGACTTAAAGAAAGGAGCAACCCATGAACGGGTTCGAACAGACAGACCGAAAACCCTTTTTCTACGACGTCACTTTGAGGGACGGCAATCAGGCCCTGCGCCATCCCTGGAACCTGCACGAGAAGGAGCGGGTGTTCCGCCAGCTCCTGAAGCTGGGCGTGCAGGGCATTGAGGTGGGCTATCCCGGCGCCAGCGACATGGACTTCGCCGCGGTGGAGCATCTGGCCCGCATGGCGCCGGAGGGCGTGGTGATCGCGGCCCTGGCCCGCACCATCCCGCGCGACATCGAGCGCGCATGGGAGTCGGTGCGCCACGCGGCGAATCCGCGCATCCACACCTTCATCACCACCTCGGAGTACAACATGGAGCATGTGCTGCGCATGACGCCGCAGCAGGTGCAGAAGCGCGCCATCGAATCCGTGGCATTGATCCATGAATTGATGGGGAGCCGCGGAAGCGCGCAGTTCTCGGCGGAGCACTTCGGCGATTCCATGGACAACCTGGACTTCGTCATCGAGACGTTCCAGGCGGTCGTGGAAGCCGGGGCCACCGTCATCAACCTGCCCAACACCGTGGAGCGCTACCGTCCCATGGTGTTTGTCGAGATGGTGCGCAAGGTTGTGGCGGCCCTGCCGAAGCACATCACCATCGCGGTGCACACGCACAACGATTTGGGCATGGCCACGGCCACCACGGTGGAGAGCTTCTTCGCGGGAGCCACGCAGCTGGAGTGCGCCTTGAACGGGTTGGGCGAGCGCGCGGGCAACACCAACATGTACGAGGTGGCGGTGTCCTTGCACAACTGCGGGATAGACACCGGGCTGCACCTGGAGGAGATCTACGAGACGGCGTTGCTGACCTCGGAGTGGGCGCGCGTGCCCATCTACGAGAAGGCGCCGCTGGTCGGCGCCGACGTGGTGGCGCACCGCAGCGGCATCCATCAGGACGGCGCGGCCAAGACCAAGGGGATGAAGAAGGGCGCCTACCGCGCCTTCGAGGCCGATTTGATTGGCCGCAAGGAGGCGGACAAGCTGGTGTTTACCAGCCAGTCCGGCAAGGCGGCGGTGCACGAAATCATCGTCGGCTTGGGATTGCCCATCACCGTGGAGGAAGCGGCCCAGCTGCAGCCGGTGTTGAAGAAAATCTCTGAGGAGAAGCAGGGCGAGTTGTCGAGCGCGGACTTGGTGCGCGCCTACGATGAGGCGCTGCTGACCACGGCGGGCCCTTTGGAGTTCAAGGCGTTGCGCGTGGAGCCCAATGAGATGGATCCCAATGAGAAGCAGTTCCGATTCGATGTGCGCTTCGAGGGTAAGGATCAAACCTTGATAGGGCGGGGCACGGGTCCGGTGGACGCCTGCATGCACGCGGTGGAAAGCATCGGGCTGTACTTCCATCTGATAGAGTATGTCCAGCACGCGGTGGACATCGAGCACCTGGACTTCGCCGCCTACGCCTTGTCGGAGATCAAACTGCAGCGCAAGCCGGGGCCGGGCGCGGGGCCGGAGGGTCCCGTGGCCATCGGGCGCGGCAAGGACAAGGACACCATCCAGGCCAATGTGAAGGCGCTGTTCAACGGGATGAACCGCCTGCTGACGGCAAAGTAGCGGATGGCCGCACCTTTGCCGCGATTTGTTCCAGGCCAGCGCTGGGTGAGCGACAGCGAACCCGAGCTGGGCCTGGGCTCTGTGCTTGAAACCGGCTTCCGCGACGTGAAGATCCACTTCCCGGCAGCGGGGGAGACGCGCCTGTACATGCAGAAGAGCGCTCCGCTTCGGCGCGCGCGGCTGCGGGAGGGCGATCGCGCGCGCGGCCGCGACGGCCGGACCTTCGTGATCCGCGAGGTGAGGGACGCCGGAGGGCTGCTCACCTACCGCGGCGACGCGGACCAGTTGCCCGAGCAGGAGCTCCTCGACCGCATCAGTTTCTCCGATCCCGACAAGCGCCTGCTGGCGGGACAGCTCAGCAAGCCCCGCGCGTTTTCCCTGCGCCTGCGCACCCAGGAATTCCGGCATCAAATGCTGGGATCGAGCGTGCGCGGCCTCGCGGGCGCGCGCATGCAGCTGCTGCCGCATCAATTGTCCATCGCCTACGAAGTGTCGGCGCGCCGCCGCCCCCGCGTGCTCTTGGCCGACGAGGTGGGCCTGGGCAAGACCATCGAAGCGGGCCTCATCTTTCATCGCCTGTATGTCACCGGCCAGGCTTCGCGCGTTCTCATCGCCGCGCCCTCGCAGCTCGTGCACCAGTGGCTGGTGGAGATGTACCGCCGCTTCAACCACATGTTCACCGTGCTGGACGAGGAGCTCTGCCGCGCCGAGGAAAAAGGGGACACCTCCAAGAATCCCTTCGCCATGCGGCAGACCATTCTGTGCGCCATCGACTTTCTCACGTCCTCGCCGCGCCGCGTGGAGCAGGCGGTGGCCGCGGGAATCGATCTCCTCATCGTGGACGAGGCGCATCACCTGCAGTGGACGCCGGAAAAAGTTTCTCCCGAATACGCGGCCGTGGAAAAACTGGCGCAGGCCGCGAAGGGCGTCTTGTTGCTCACCGCGACGCCTATCCAATTGGGGCAGGCCGGGCATTTCGCCCGACTGCGCCTTTTGGACTCCGACAGGTTTTCGGATCTGAACGCCTATCTGGCGCAAACCCGGCACTACGAGGAGATCGCGGCGCTGGCCAACCGGCTGCTTGCCAGCGAAGCCCCGCAGCCCGATGTCGCGGAGGGGTTGCGGCAAATGTTTCCCGGGGACGCCGCGCTGCACGGCCGAATCGCGGATTATTTGGCGCGCCAGCCGGACGCCCGGCAAAAATTGGTGGAGGACTTGGTGGATCGGCACGGCACGGGCCGCATGATGTTCCGCAACCGCCGACAGGCCTTGGGGGGATTTCCCAAGCGGGTGGTGCATGCGGTTCCGCTGGAGGCGGACGCGGATCATTTGGAGTTGGCGAAGGCGCTTTTTCCCGTGCCGTCCGAAGCTTTTCAAAAGGAATCAGATCTCGCGCGTTTCCTGAACGGCGCGGCCGAATACACGCAGGCGGACTTAAAGAATTTTTCCGGCGACGGCGGCGAGTTTCTGCGCCGGGCCTGGAAGCGCGATCCGCGGCTGTTGTGGCTGGTGGAATTCCTCAGGGAAAATCCCGGCGAGAAAATTCTGCTGCTCTGCGCCCACAAGGCCGTCGTGTTCGCCCTGCAGGAGATTTTGCCGACGCTCACGGCCGCGACCTTCGCCTCCTTCCATGAGAACCTCACCATGGCCACGCGGGATCGCAACGCGGCCTACTTTTCGGAAAAGGACGGCGCGCAGATGCTGATCTGCTCCGAAATCGGCAGCGAGGGCCGCAACTTTCAGTTCGCCCACCATCTGGTGCTCTTCGATCTTCCCCTCGATCCGAGCGTGCTGGAGCAGCGCATCGGCCGGCTGGATCGCATCGGGCAGACCAGCGACATCCACATCCACATTCCCTACCTTCGCGGCACGGTCCACGAGGTGGTGTTCCTCTGGTACCACGAGGGCATCGATGCCTTCCGCGACACCGTGCTCGGCGCGGATTATTTTCACGAGGCTTTAATTGGAAAGTTACTGGCGGCCTGCCGCGGCGTTCTCGCCGACGAAGTGCTCGGCGAGCATTCCTCCGAACCCTTGGTGGCGCAGCTGATTCTGGAAACCGAGGACCTGGTGCTCAGCGTGAGGGAGACCCTGGAAAAGGGCCGCGACCGGCTGCTGGAAATCAACAGCAACAAGTCCGACCTCGCGCGCGGCCTCATCGCGGAAATCGAGGCCGAGGATCAAAACACGTCTTTGGAAGAATACCTCGTGGACGTCTTCGACCATTTCGGTCTCGACGTGTCGGAGACCGCGGTAAAGCGCGGTTATTTCGTCTTCCCGGGAGAGCGCCTGTGGGTGGATTCCTTTCCGGGCATTTCGGAGGCGGGCCTGGCCTTAAGCTACGACCGCGGCGAAGTGCTGGCGCGCGAAGATCAGGCGTTTCTCTCCGTCGATCACCCGCTCGTGCGCGGGGTGGTGGATCTTTTGCTGGAGGGCGACGAAGGCACGGTGGGTTTCGCGGAATGGCGCGACGCGCCCGTGCGGGGCCTGGCTCTGGAGGCGGTGTTCTTACTGGAAGCCACGGCTCCGGGCGCGCTGCACCTCGACCGCTTTTTGCCGCCCACGCCCCTGCGCGTTCTGGTGGACGAAAAAGGGGAGAGCCTGGCGCATTTACTGCCCGCGCTCGACGCGGTCAAACTTGAAATGGCTCCGGCCATGCTTCTGGAAGAGCAGCACGAGGTGTTCGAGGAGCTTGTCCCCAAGCTTTTAGAAGCGGCGCGGAAGCAGGCCTCGTTCCGGGAAGCCTCGGTGAAAAAAACGGCGCATCAGGAAGCCGAAAAACGGTTGCTGTCCGAGCGCGATCGCCTGCGCGACCTGCAGGCGCTCAACCCTGCCGTGACCGACGCCGAAGTCTTCGAGGCGGGCCGCCATGCCGAGGACGTGCTGCGGCACATCGCGCAGGCGGAGCTGAGGTTGGACGCGGTGAGACTGATTTTAATGGGAAAGGGCGGATTGTAGGTCCGCCCGGGATTTCCCGCCGAGAGTTGCGAGAGTTAAAGCTGAATTCTGGAAAAGAAATAGCTTCCTACCCAAACCAAAATCACGGCTAGGACGCCGAGCGCCGCGAAGTCCGTTCCCAATCCAAACTGAAATCCATGCGTCAAGGCTCCCCGGATTCCGTCGACGCCGTACGACAAGGGGTTCAGATGAATCGCGATTTTTAAGGCCTTGGGAACGTTCTGAACCGGGAACAGGGCGCCGGAGAAAAAGAAGAGCGGCATGACCAAAAAGTTCATGATGAGCGGGAAGGCCTGCATGTCCTCAAGCACCGAACCGAAGATGGTGCCGATGGCGGTGAAGGTGATGGAAATGAGCGCCATGAACAGAAGGGCGACCGGCAGAAGCTCCCAGTTTTCAAACCGGAATCCCACGGCGAGGCAGACCCCGAAGACGACCACGCCCTGAATGAGGGCCACCAGGGCGCCGCCGAGCGTTCGGCCCAGCATGATTTGCAGGCGCGACACCGGCGCGACCAAGGTCTCCTTCAAAAATCCGAACTGCCTGTCCCAGAGGATCTCGATTCCGGAGAACACGGCTGTGAACAGGATGCCCATGGAAACGATGCCCGGGGCCAGGAACTGGATGTAGCTCCCGCCGCCGGCCTTCCGAAACGTGGGGCCGAAGCCGAATCCCATGGCGATCAAAAAGATCAGGGGCTGTCCCAGGGATCCGATGATGCGCGATCGCGCGCGAACGTAGCGCTTCAGCTGCCTCAGAACGAGAATGTAAATGACGCCCATCAGCGGCCTCCCCAGACTTTCCGCATCGTCCTCATCCGGTCGGCGTTGGAGGCCTCTTCCTCGCGTATCGCGTTTCCCGTGAGGGCGATGAAGGCGTCTTCCAAGGTTTGCTTTTGGGTCTTTTCCTTCAAGGCGCCGGGCGTGCCCTGCGCGATGATCTTCCCGTGGTCGACGATGGCGATTTCGTCCGCCACCCGGTCCGCCTCGTCCATGTAGTGGGTGGTGAAGAACACGGTGATGTTCTGCTCCGTGCTCAGCTGACGGACGTAGTTCCAGATGTGGTTGCGGGTCTGGGGATCGAGCCCCAAGGTCGGCTCGTCCAGAAAAAGGATTTTGGGCACGTGCAGAAGCGCGCGGGCGATTTCGAGCCGCCGCTTCATGCCCCCGGAGAAGTTCTTCACGAAATCCTTTTTCCTGTCCCACAATTCGACGAGCCGGAGAAGTTTCTCGATGCGCTCATGCCGTTCACCCGAGTGAACGCCGTACAGCACTCCGTGCAGCTCCAAATTTTCGAGGGCCGTCAGTTCGCCGTCAAGGCTGGGGTCCTGGAACACGATGCCGAAGGAAGCGCGCACGCGGTACGGGTCGCGGAGCGGATCGTGCCCGTTCACCAGAATCGAGCCGCGGGTGGGCTTCAGGATGGTGGTCAGCATCTTGATAGTGGTGGTCTTGCCCGCGCCGTTGGGGCCGAGAAAGCCGAAGATTTTTCCGGCGGGAACTTCGAAGGAGATATGATCTACGGCGCAGAACTCCCCGAAGTTTTTAACCAGATCATGGACTTCTATCATGTTGCTCACAGAATACGCCTTTCAAGGGAATCGACGGCCCGTTTGTAGCCGGCCCTGTAATATCCCAAAGGATATGCCCTCATATAATATCAATTCGGGTGGACACGGTTTTCCAAGCGAGCCCCTGTAACTCCGCAGGAACACGAAAATCGCGCGCTTTTAAAACCCGGGATCCCGGCTCCGGGACTGCAGGCCCCGAACGGAGCCTGCGGATGTTGCGGGGAATTTCTTCAGCGGACAATAAGCAGGAT
>Ga0206883_1001_pt1 | contig 99108 bp, 86 predicted proteins | sample Alteio_BWOrgCont_2_FD_152910 | JGI IMG/M metagenome (GOLD analysis project Ga0206883, IMG submission 152910) | Enriched cells from forest soil in Barre Woods Harvard Forest LTER site, Petersham, Massachusetts, United States -... | ecosystem: Environmental > Terrestrial > Soil > Temperate forest > O... | reverse complement strand
ATACTTGTAGAATGACAAATTCATGGGCAAATTTCTTTAGGTTGATCGTTTTGTTCCTTGGCATTATTGTCCTATCCTTTGATTTTTTGCTTTATAATTCCTTCGAGCTGCAAAAGACGGAATTGAATGCGGCGAAGGATAAGCTGGATGTTGAGGCAGAATTCAACAGTAATAAATTTAAATATCAGGAGGATCGGATTGAAAGTATAAGCAAGGATCTGCAAGAGGCCAAGCAGCAGATCAAAGAGCAGAAGGGTGCTTTAGATGACCAGAAAGAAGCCTTTCTTCAGGAAGTAGAAAAAAGGCAGCAAGTAGCCAATGAGAATAAGGGTATTCAGACTTCCCTGGTGGATATCAAGGCGGAAACAGATGCCATTAAGCAGGATATGAAAGGATGGCAGAAAGACTATGTATCTGTTTTGGCAGAATTTAACAAGAAAATGGATGATTCTCAGGATGAAATGAAAGGCCTTGAGAATAATTTGATTACATTAAATATTCCTGAACTTAAAGAGAATATAAAATCTTTACAGGCCGATATTGAAAAGATTGAGCATCCTCCTGAAAGCAGCTTGCCTGACCCGCCGCCTGCGCCTGAGAAGAAAATTGAGCGTGACCATTATGAAAATCAACCCTAAAGATTTCCAGGTCCTGGAAGGCCATCGTGTAGCACTTAAGAAACATCCAACCCGCATTGGATCGTTTTATAAGTCAAAGGATCAATATAAAGATATTTTGGAGCAACACATTGAAGAAATGAGCGAACTGCAAAATGTCCTTTACGCGGACAATAGGTTTGCCTTATTGCTGATCTTTCAGGCCATGGATGCTGCCGGGAAAGATGGGGCTATCAAGCATGTGATGTCAGGTGTCAACCCTCAAGGCTGCCAGGTTTTCAGTTTTAAACACCCCAGCCCCGAAGAGCTGGACCATGATTTTTTGTGGAGAACGACCCGTGACCTGCCCCAACGGGGGATGATCGGGATATTCAACCGTTCTTATTATGAAGAAGTTTTGATCGTCCGTGTGCATCCCAGCATCCTTCAAGGAGAACTTATCCCTAAGGACCTCATCACTGCCAAGACCATTTGGGAAGAACGTTATCGCTCGATCCGGGACTTGGAAAAGCACCTTTATTGCAATGGGACCAGGGTCGTTAAATTCTTCCTGCATCTTTCCAAAGAAGAGCAGCGTCAGCGGTTCTTAAAACGCCTGGATGACCCCTCAAAGAACTGGAAGATCTCTCCTGCAGATATCCAGGAGAGGAAATTCTGGAAAGACTACATGAAGGCTTATGAGGCCTGTTTGAGTGCTACCAGCACGTCCAAATCGCCCTGGTATGTTGTCCCTGCCGATGATAAAGAAAACGCGCATTTGATCATCTCCCAAACGATCGTTGATACGCTAAAAACCTTGAAAATGTCTTATCCTAAAGCAGATGCCCAACGCCAAAAACAGCTGCTTGAAGTGCGTAAAGCGTTAAAGGCCCGTTAAGTCAGCCTCCTACTTTAATCCATGACAGTTCCCGTATTTGTGCTATAATGCCAAATTCTTAAATTGTTTTTATTTAACCTGCCGACAAGCAGGAAATAGGGGGTATATTCATGGGTAAGTTAGAGACACTTTTAGCCAAGGAAGCCCAATATTGTTCATGGGGCGATACAGTCCACTATGCTAAAGAGCCTAAGATTTTTAGCCGTTCTGAGGGGATTTATGTTTATGACTCTCATGGGACCCAATACCTTGATACGCAAATGTGGCATTCAGTGGCGAATTTCGGGTATAAAAATGAATATATAAATAATGTTGTCAAAAACCAGATTGACACGCTTCCGCAATTATCCTGCCAGTATTTACATGAAGAAAAGATATTACTTGCCGAAAAGATAGCTAAAAATATTGAACAGACCTTTGGCGAAAAAGGACGGGTGCACTTTAATATCGGCGGGGCAGCTGCCATTGAGGATGCGATCAAGATCGTCCGCAATTATACCAAAAAAAATCCAGCCTTTGCTTTTATGGGCGGTTATCATGGCCGCACACTGGGGGCCACCGCGATAACTTCCAGTTATCGTTACCGTGAACATTACGGGCATTTCGCGGATCGCGCCCATTTTGTCCCCTATCCTTACCAGTTCCGTTGTCCTGCCGGCCGGGGGGAAGCGTGCTCCTGCGACATGTCTTGTTTTAAGGATTTTGAAAAACTGTTCGAATCAGAATATTATTCCTTGGTTAACCCTAAAACCAAAAATTGTGAATATGGGGCTTTTTTTGTTGAACCTGTGCAGGCAACGGGAGGGTATATTGTTCCTCCGAAGGGTTATTTCAAGGAACTCAAGAAACTGCTCGACCGTTATGGTGTTTTATTTGTTTCCGATGAGGTTCATATGGGGTTTTACCGTACGGGTAAAATGTGGGCGATCGAACATTTTGACGTGGTCCCGGATATTATAGTTTTTGGGAAGGCCTGCACTAATGGCCTTAATCCACTTTCAGGCCTATGGGCCAAGGAACATTTGATCTCACCGGAAATTTTTCCTCCGGGTTCGACCCATTCCACCTATTCTTCCAATTCCATAGGTACTGCCGCGGCTTTAGGCGTCATGAACCTTATAGAGGCGTCCGATTTTTCAACCAGTGTCCCTGAAAGGGGAAAATATTTCCTCAATCGGCTTAAAGGATTAAGGGACAAGTATCCGCAGATCGGGGATGTGGATGGGTTGGGCCTGGCCTTGCGTATTGAAATTTGCCAGAAAGACGGACGTACGCCTGACCGTGAATTGACGGAGAAGATCATGAACATCGGTCTAAAAGGGAAATTAAATGCCGGGGGTCGTGAGCAGGGATTGCTGTTGAGTATCGGGGGGTATTTTAAGAACGTTTTTACTTTGGCACCGTCTTTGTACATAACAAATAAAGAAATAGATCTGGCGATCGATCTGTTTGATGAAGCTTTAAACCAAGGATTGAAAAGTTAGAATGTCCAAGACATTCTCTACAGCGGTCATTTTGTTGATCCTGATGCCGGTCAATATGTCTTTTGCCCAATCACAGCATGATTGGTCCAGCAAAATATATTCGGGTTATTTGCATCAGCATCAGGATAAGAGCAAGGATTCATTCTGGCACACCTTGTTTGGCCATCAACCTGCCAACCCGAAGAATGAAGATGTCCCTGATAGCCAATGCACCATTGAATTTAAAAGCCCTGTCCCGTTTGCCCATGAAATGGTGGTGCAGCAGCCTGAAGAATTGTCTTATTTCATCAAGTTTAAGAACGGCGTCCATAAGAGGTTCATCATTAAGATATACACTGATGATGATGAGGAATATTCGATCGATCCCGATGCTGAGGGTAGACAGGTTGGTGTTAATGATGAGCACCATATCTTTGACGCGTATCTTATTTATTTGATCCTGGGCCAGGATATTGATCATCTTGAAGTGGTAGGACCGTCAGAGGATGATAAGGACAAGTATATATTGGATAAATTAGAAATCCGTAATGATGACTAAAAGGAACGTATGAGAAATTTCTTGATCTTCGGTATGTTGTTTTGTCTTATCGGCTGTGCACCTACATCCCGTCAAATCATCAAACCTTTTGTTGAGCCGCAGTACGGCATGACCAAGCAGCAGATGATAGATTTGATAGGAACACCTGACAGCATAGAGATCTATAAGAAAACAGACCTGACCAAGGTGGAATTTTACATTTATCATCGGGATTACCAGTCTTCCCAGCTCAAGGTCCCGGTCTGTTTGATTAATAATAAAGTGGTAGGTTGGGGGAAGTCCTATTATGAAGACCATGTCAGTCCAGACGATACCAGAATAAAATGAATTGGGAAAAAATAGCCAGGGAGAATTTTGAAGCGGTCTTAGCCAAGATCCCTGTTTTTTTGCGCGGTATTGCGGAGAAAAAGGTGTCACAAAGAGCAGAGGCGAATGCCCGGAAAGAAGGCCGCCTGGAAGTTTCCCAAAAAGATGTGGTGGAGGCTTTTTTCAAAGAAACACCCTTTGGATTCCACGGGCCTATGAAAATGGATATGGAAGCATTGGGCATTGATTATGAAAAATACGGCTATTGAGACTTTTTGTGACCGCGGCATTTTTATTTCATTGTGCGCAGCGGTCTTTGTTTTGCCGGCTTCCATTGCCTACCTCGATTCTTTTGCGGCATTGGCGATCTTTTTGTATCTCCTTAAGAAAATAAACCGTATTATTCTTGATTGGCCGCAAAGGACTTCCGGTTTAGGTCTTTTAGGCAAGATCAATTCCATTTGGAATGGTTTTGCTCCCCCCGCCAATTTCCTTGGCCGTCCCCTGCAAATCTTGGCATTGGCTTTTTTTGTCTCTGTTTTGTTCAGCCAGTACCCCGCATTGAGTTTAAACGCCTTTTTCGGCAAATTCCTCAAATACGTTTTTTTGTATTTTTGTTTTATAGAAGTTTTCAGGGATGAGAAGCGTATCAGGCTATTCTTGGGTCTTTTCTTCCTATCTGCTTTTATAACGGTTCTTAGCGGGATCGTTCAGCATTATACAGGTAAAGATTTTATCAAAGGGCATGTCTTTGGGACAGAGAATTTTGTGACGATGGAGAGGGTGAATTCAGTTTTCTTTTCTGCCAATGGTTTTGGTGCTTATTTACTGCCTGTCATCGGGCTTATTGCCCATTTTTTATATACGGCGGTCGTGCGTCGCAGGTCCTGGTTCCTGGGAGGGATCTTGGCGTTTTTTTTGGTCTTATTGTTGTCCTGTTTATGCTGGACCTATTCTAGAAGCGCGTGGATCGGGTATTTGGTCATATTATTTGTCATGACCATCTTGGATAGGCGCAAAATATTTTACGCGGGTGCGTTATTACTGGTCTTTATTTTTATTTTCCTGCCTTCTTTGAATGATGTGCGGCACATGCATTTGATCAATGATAATAATGGAGGGGTCCAAAAAGAAGAAGATATGCGCTCTGTTCTAGAACAGAGCGGATCTGGACGTTTTATGTATTGGAAAAAAGCGATCTCGGTCATCCGTACATCCCCCATCTGGGGAACAGGCCTTAATACCTACACAAGGATCATCAAGCGGGATGCTGATCCCAACACATGGCGGTATGCCCATAATTGTTATCTTCAGATGGCAGCGGAAACCGGGTTGCTTGGCCTGGCTTGCTTTTTATGGCTGTTGTTTGTTTTGTTGAGGCATAGTTTAGACCGTTGTGACCAGATCAAGGATCTGTGGCCGCTGTCCATTCTTCAAGGCGCCATGGCGGGTCTGTTTGGATTTATGGTCCAGAGTTTTTTTGATAATACATTTTATACGGTACAACTCGGGGTGTATATGTGGTTGATCTTTGGCTTGATGGTGGCTGTGATGCGTTTAACACCTGCTCTTAAGGAGATCTGATGAAATTACACGTTGGCTGCGGGACTAATAAGTTAGAAGGATGGATCAACATTGACGGGGTTAAATCCTGTCAGCCGGACCTTGTTCATGATCTATGTAAACCCCTGCCTTATGGGGACCTGTCTGCAGATGAGCTTAAAGCAGAGGGTGTTTTAGAACATGTAGATAAATATATGAGGTATTGTGTTTTTGCCGATTGGTCAAGGACGTTAAAAGTAGGCGGGCTCATCCATATAGGGGTACCTGATTTTAAGAAACTATTGTCCCGTTTTATCAAATTTAAATTTGATGATTTTGTTGATACCTTTTTTGGCGAGAATATGTGGGAGTCCGAGATCTATATAGGCCATTTCGGGAACCATAAATGGGGTTATTCCCAGGGATCTTTGACCGAATTCATCAGGCAGTTTGGCATAGAGCCTGTGGAAGTGAAAACGAAAGGTTTGAATATCAATTATACCGGCCGGAAGGTCAGGCATGTACCTGTCAGTGAGATGGACCAATGGAAGATTTATTCCCATAACAATAAATTCGGCGCTCCGCGTCATTGGATGACCCTTGCTGAGGTTAAAGAGAAGGTCAAGGAGTATCAGGAGAATTTGGAACAGTAAGATCTATGGTCAAAACACAAAAGCCGCAAATTCTTGATTTTGATTATAAGGAATGTCCCAAGGAAGTTTTGTTTGAAAAATTCCAAACTTGCCCTACGGGACTTTCTGAAGCTGAAGCCCAAAAACGCCTTGATGAATATGGGTCCAATGAAGCTGCCAGAAAGCAGAAAAGGACCCTGGTCCTTCAGTTTATCCTTAAGTTTTTTCATCCTTTAATTGTTCTGCTCATTGTCATATCGGCCGTTACCTTTTGGACAGGGGACCCTGTCAGCGGTTCCATTATCGGTGTCATGGCCATCATGAGCGTTGTTCTTGGTTTTTACCAGGAATACCGCGCGGGGCAGGAAGCGGACAGATTAAGCGAGATGGTGCGGGCCACGGCAACTGTATACCGTAATGGAAAGTCTAAAGAAATTTCCATCAAGCATATTGTTCCCGGTGATATCGTCGATCTGTTCGCAGGGGACATGATCCCTGCGGATATCAGGATCATCCAGGCCAAGGACCTGTTCATTAATCAGGCAGCCTTGACCGGTGAGTCCATGCCGGTGGAAAAGACCCCGAATGCCAATAGCGTCGCCTTTATGGGCTCAAGTGTGGTCAGCGGCACGGCGTTAGGGGTGGTCATCAAGACAGGTTTGGCTACTGATTTTGGTGAGATCTCCAAGAGGCTTGCGTCCATTGATCAGCCCACCAGTTTTGACCGTGGTATCAATAAATTTGTATGGCTGATGATCATGGCGATGGTGGGCCTGGTCATTTTTATATGTGTCGTTGATAGCTTTAAAGATAAATTTATGGATGCGCTTTTGTTCTCGTTATCGGTAGCCATTGGTTTGACCCCTGAAATGCTTCCCATGCTGGTGACGATCAATTTGTCCAAAGGTGCCATCGCGATGTCTAAGAAAGATGTCATTGTCAAACGCTTGAATTCCATCCAGAATTTTGGTGCCATGGATGTGCTTTGTACGGACAAGACAGGGACGCTGACCTTGGATAAGATCGTGCTGGAAAAATATTGCGATGTGGTCCGTAAAGAGGACCAGGGTGTATTAAAGCTGGCCTACCTTAATAGTTATTACCAAACAGGCCTCAAGAATATTCTGGATAAAGCAGTTTTGAAATATGAAAAATTGGTTGTTAAGCAGTATAAAAAAGTGGATGAGATGCCCTTTGATTTTTCCCGAAGGATCATGTCAGTGGTGGTGGACATGGAAGGAAAACATAAGATCATCGCCAAAGGGGCCCCTGAAGAAATTTTAAAAAGATGCAAGAAATATGAACTGGATGGGGAACTTGAGGACCTGGACCAGATCGTCATGACGGACCTCAAGGAAGAATATGATTCCTTGAGCGCGGATGGTTTCAGGGTACTGGCTGTTGCTTATAAGGACATGGTTGCCAATAAGGAAGTATATTCCAAGGACGATGAGAGTGATCTCGTTTTAAAAGGGTATATTGCTTTTCTTGATCCGCCTAAACCCACAGCTAAAAAGACGATCGAAGTCCTTAGGAAATTAGGTATAGAACTCAAAGTGCTTACAGGGGACAATGACCTGGTCGCCAAGAAAATTTGCAGCGATGTGGGGCTTGATATCAAAGGGCTGTTGACGGGCGTTCAATTAGAGAAGATCTCTGATGACAAGCTTAAAGAGTTGGTGAAAACAACCACGGTTTTTGCCAGGCTCTCACCCCTGCAAAAAGAGCGCGTCATTCATGCCTTGCATAGGAATGGCCATACCGTTGGTTTTCTCGGAGACGGGATTAATGACGCGCCGGCATTAAAAGCAGCGGACGTGGGAATTTCTGTCAATAACGCGGTTGACATTGCCAAGGAATCTGCTGATATTATTCTTTTACAAAAGAATTTGATGGTGCTTCGCGACGGTGTCTTAGAAGGCAGGCGTGTTTTTGGCAATATTTTCAAATATATCAAAATGGGAGCGAGTTCAAATTTCGGGAATATGTTCAGTATGGCAGGTTCAAGCCTGATCCTGCCTTTTCTCCCCATGTTCCCGATACAGATCATTTTGAACAATTTTCTGTATGATGCCTCACAAGTGGCGATCCCTTCTGATGATGTTGATGAAGAGTATCTTTTGAAATCAAGGACTTGGAACATTAAATATGTTATGAAGTTCATGATGTATTTTGGCCCCTTAAGCTCGGTGTTTGATTATTTAACATGGGGTATTATGATCTTTATATACCATGCCAATCAAGCCACTTTTGCCACCTGTTGGTTTATCGAATCCATGTGCACACAGCTGTTGGTCATTCATATCATCCGGACCGGAAAAATACCCTTTATAGAAAGCTGGCCAAGTCCGTTTTTAATATTTACTTCCATTTACATCACATCAATTGCCCTGGTCCTTCCTTATACACCACTCGGGGCTTATTTTAAGTTTGTCATGCCACCAGGTTCATTCTTCCTTTTTCTTGTTTTGATTGTAGGGATTTATTTATGGTCTGTTCAAATGCTAAAAACATGGTTTGTCAGGAAATATGGATATGAATAAACCCGTTAATAACCGCCATTGGTCCTCCAAGCCGTTTTAATACTTTTTTAATACCCCCAGACCTTCTTTTAATTAGCTAAAATCGGCAATAAAGGTAAACTTGATTCTTAGGAGGGATCACTATGACAGATCTTATTTACATTGGATTAACGGTATTTTTTGGGATCATTTCTTGGGCTTTTATTGTGTTGTGTTCAAAAGTATAGGAAGGAGCTTCTATGTTAGCGATTTACTGGATCGGTGGGATCACTTCATTTGTATTGTTTGTATATCTTTTAATAGCGTTGCTTAAACCGGAGATATTCTAATGAGCCTCAATGATTTTATCCAAGCAGCTTTTTTTCTGGGGGTGGTGCTTCTAACGGTTAAACCGTTTGGTACCTACATGGCCCGTATATATGAAGGAAGCCCGGCAGGTATGAATGTTTGGTTTGCGCCCGTGGAAAGATGGATTTATCGCCTTTGTGGCGTTAGATCAGAAGAAGGCATGTCCTGGAAAACCTATGCCTTTGCCATGATCTTGTTTAATATTTTAGGTGTGTTGGTGGTCTATGCCTTTCAACGCCTTCAAGCCAGCCTTCCTTTGAATCCGATGGCCATGCCTGCGGTTTCTCCGGATTCGTCCTTTAATACAGCGATAAGTTTTGCATCCAATACCAACTGGCAAGGCTATGGCGGGGAAAGTACGATGAGCTATTTGACCCAGATGACAGCCTTGGTGGTCCAGAATTTCGTTTCTGCGGCAACAGGGATGGCTATTTTAGTTGCGTTGATACGAGGATTTGTTCAAAAGCAAATGAATACTATCGGTAATTTTTGGGTGGATATGGTGCGGACTGTTCTTTATATCTTGCTGCCCTTGTCCATTATCTTTGCTGTTGCCTTTGTTTCTCAAGGGATACCGCAGACCTTTGGTAAAAGTGCCGCGGCAACATATCTGCAAACCGAAAAAGATAGTAATGGAAAGCCGGTCACAGAACAAGACATCGCTCTGGGGCCTGTGGCTTCTCAGATATCCATTAAACAATTAGGGAGCAATGGCGGCGGATTTTACAATGTTAATTCTGCCCATCCCTATGAAAACCCGACCCCGTTATCTAATTTTTTAGAAATGCTGGCCATTATGCTGATCCCCGCAGCCTTGTGCTATACCTTTGGGGTCATGGTCAAAGACCGCCGTCAAGGCTGGGCCATTTTGGCGGCTATGTTTATTATTTTTCTCCCATGCCTATGGTTTGGGATACAGATAGAACAGCAAGGCAATCCTTTGCTGGATAGATTGGGCGTTGATCAACGGGCCACAGATTATCAACCCGGCGGGAATATGGAAGGTAAAGAGGCGCGTTTTGGTATTGCCAACTCAAGTCTTTGGGCGATTACCACCACCGCGGTTGCCAATGGGTCAGTCAATTGCATGCATGATTCTTTCATGCCTTTGTCCGGCATGATCCCTTTGTGGCTGATACAAATTGGGGAAGTTGATTTTGGTGGGGTCGGCTGCGGGCTGTATGGCATGATTGGATTTATCATTGTGGCTGTGTTCATCGCTGGCCTTATGATCGGCCGCACACCGGAATATTTAGGCAAAAAGATCGAAGCTTTTGAAATGAAGATGGCTTCCCTGGTTGCCGTTATTCCCCATATGTTCATTTTGTTGCCGGTAGCTATCGCCGTGCTTACCGCCGCGGGCAAAGCAGGGATCTCCAATCCCGGGCCGCATGGGTTTAGTGAGGTCCTTTATGCTTTTAGTTCAGCTGCCGGTAATAATGGGAGCGCTTTTGGCGGTCTCAATGCGAACACGGTTTTTTATAATGTGGCTACGGCGATCTCGATGTTCTTTGGCCGTTATTGGCTGGCCATCCCCATGTTAGCTATTGCCGGATCTTTGTCATCCAAGAAAATTATACCAACAACCCAGGGGACCTTGCCGACACACACACCGTTGTTCATTGTTTTTTTGGTCATGGTGGTCTTGGTCATTGGGGCCTTGGTATTTTTTCCAGCGCTGGCCTTAGGTCCGATCGTTGAACATTTAATGCTGAAGGGGAGTTAGAGATGAAAAAAACATCTAATACAGTCATATCGCTTTTTGAGCCGAAGATATTTGTGCCAGCTGTTATTGGTTCGTTCCAAAAATTAGATCCCAGGCATCAGATCAAGAATCCTGTGATGTTTGTGGTCTTGGTGGGCAGCATATTGACAACAGGGCTATATGTGCAAGCCCTGGGAGGACACGGAGAAACAGGGGCTGGTTTTATCCTGGCTATCTCTCTATGGCTGTGGTTTACCATCGTATTTGCGAATTTTGCGGAAAGCATGGCTGAGGGCCGGGGCAAGGCCCAGGCCGAGAGTTTGCGCAAAGCGCGCAAAGATACACCGGCTAAGAAAATGTCCAAGCCGGTTTATGGTTCCGGCTTCAACAGTGTTTCAGCAACCACCTTGCGTAAAGGCGATATTGTGCTGGTTGAACAGGGCGATTATGTGCCGATGGACGGTGAGGTTGTTGAAGGGGTGGCATCGGTCGATGAAAGTGCCATTACCGGGGAAAGTGCACCGGTCATCCGTGAAAGCGGTGGAGACCGCTCAGCTGTCACCGGCGGGACGCGTGTCCTTTCTGATTGGCTGGTCGTGCGCATTACGGCTAACCCCGGAGAAACATTCTTGGACCACATGATCGCCATGGTTGAGGGTGCCCGTCGACAAAAGACCCCCAATGAAATTGCCCTTAGTATTCTGCTGGTGGTCTTTACGATCATCTTTCTTTTAGTGACAGTGACCCTTTTACCATTTTCGATCTTTAGTGTGGCTGCTGCCGGTAAAGGAACTGTTATCACGGTTACAGCCTTAGTCGCGTTATTAGTTTGCCTTATCCCAACGACGATCGGCGGTTTACTGCCGGCGATAGGCATAGCCGGCATGGACCGTATGATCCAGGCCAATGTGATCGCCACTTCTGGCCGGGCTGTTGAAGCCGCAGGGGACGTAGATGTATTATTGCTTGATAAAACAGGAACGATCACCTTGGGTAATCGGCAGGCAGTGGCTTTTATTCCGACAAAAGGAGTCAGTGTTGAGACCCTGGCCGATGCCGCTCAATTATCTTCTTTGTCTGACGAAACGCCTGAAGGACGCAGTATCGTCGTCTTAGCTAAAGAAAAATATGGAATCAGAGAACGGCACACCAAGGAGTTGGAGGCAAAATTTATTCCTTTCACTGCTCAAACCCGTATGAGCGGGGTGGATTTGGGGGGGAACCGCCAGATCAGGAAAGGTTCCGTTGATGCCATCGAAGGTTATGTCAGGAGAGCCGGCGGCATTTTTCCTGAAGACCTGAAATCATCCATTGAGACCATTTCTAAAGGAGGCGGTACGCCTTTAGTGGTGGCTGAGGATAAAAATGTCCTGGGGGTCATTCAATTAAAAGATATAGTTAAGGGCGGTATCAAAGAACGTTTCGCGGAATTGCGGCGCATGGGCATTAAGACCATCATGATCACCGGAGATAATCCTCTAACAGCCGCAGCCATTGCCGCGGAAGCTGGGATGGATGATTTCCTGGCCCAGGCCACTCCTGAGACAAAGTTAAAGCTGATCCGTGATATGCAAACTGGCGGCCGATTAGTTGCCATGACCGGAGATGGGACCAATGACGCTCCTGCCTTAGCTCAAGCGGATGTGGCAGTTGCTATGAATACAGGAACACAGGCGGCTAAAGAAGCAGGGAACATGGTAGACCTGGATTCTAATCCCACTAAATTGATCGAAGTCGTGAAGATCGGCAAGCAACTTTTGATTACCCGTGGTTCTTTGACCACCTTCAGTATTGCCAATGACGTTTCCAAATATTTTGCGATCATCCCCGCGGCATTTGTGGGGACGTATCCGGCTCTGGGTGCGCTTAATATCATGCATTTGGCCACCCCGCAAAGTGCGATTCTTTCCGCGGTTATTTTTAACGCGTTGATCATTATTTTTCTTATTCCTTTATCATTGTTCGGCGTGCCCTATAGACCAATGGCTGCCACCCGTCTTTTAAGGGATAATCTGTTGATTTACGGGGTAGGAGGTATTATTACTCCTTTCATCGGCATTAAATTGATCGACATGATTTTAGTAGCTTTACATTTAGTATAACGGGAGGAGTTAAAATGTTACTCGCACAAATCAGGCCAGCCATCGTTTCATTTATTTTATTAACGGTCCTCACCGGTATCCTTTATCCGTTACTGGTCACCGGGATCGCCCAAACGGTATTCCATCAACAAGCTGAGGGTAGTTTGATCACCTCGAGCGACGGTAAAATATTAGGATCATCCTTGATAGGGCAAAATTTTGATGACCCGAAATATTTCTGGAGCAGGATCTCAGCGACCAGTCCTGTTTATAATGCCTCTTCTTCTTCCGGCTCCAATTTAGGCCCTTCCAATCCAGCTTTATTAGATGAGGTAAGGGCGAGAATTACTGCTTTAAAGGCAGCTGATCCAAAGAATAATGATCCAATCCCGGTGGACCTGGTCACCTCTTCAGGCAGCGGCCTAGACCCGCATATCAGCTTGGCAGCTGCGCAATATCAATTGGCGCGTGTGGCCCGTGTGCGGGGATTAACAACGGGCGCGGTTAAACAAATCATCGACCAAAATACCCAGGGCCGGTTTTTAGGATTATTAGGTGAGCCAGTGGTGAATGTCCTTCAAGTCAACCTCGCCTTAGATCAGTATAAAAAATGATGCTTCATGACTGTAAATGAAGTAATATAGTGGGCATGGAAAGACCTGATCCGGATGCCGTATTAGCCAGAGTCAAAGCCGAAGATAATCACCGCGGCAAACTGAAGATTTTTTTTGGTATGGCTCCTGGTGTCGGTAAGACCTATGCCATGCTTCAGGAGGCGCGGCAACGCCAGAATGAAGGCTTTCGGGTATTGGTCGGTGTGGTCATGACCCATGGCCGTGCTGAAACCCAGGCCTTACTGGAAGGTCTAGAGCAGGTCCCATTAAAGAAAACCAATTACCGCGGCATTACTCTCGAGGAAATGGATATTGATGAGATCCTCAGGCGGCGTCCTCAGTTGGTTTTAGTCGATGAACTAGCCCATACCAATGCGCCAGGCAGCCGGCATCCCAAGCGTTACCAAGACGTCTTGGAAATACTTTCCGCGGATATCGATGTTTTTACCACCCTTAATGTGCAGCATGTGGACAGCCGCAGGGAAGATATCCTGGCGGTCACCCGTGTTGTCGTTGGGGAAACAGTCCCTGACACCATCCTTGATGAAGCTTCTGAGATCACCTTGGTTGACCTTTCCCCCCAAGCCTTGCATCAACGCCTGGCTGAAGGCAAGGTCTATGTTCCGGCCCAAGCCCAGGCAGCGACAAGTAATTTTTTTAAGACTGAAAATCTGACAGCCCTAAGGGAAATGGCCCTGCGTTTGACCACGGCCCATGTGAACCGGAATTTACGTTCTCTGATGCTGGCTAAAGGACTTTCCGGGCCTACTAAAAGCGGTGAACGCATCCTGGTCGCTGTCGGCATCACTCCATTTTCCGAATCCTTGATCCGCATGTCCCGCCGCTGGGCTGGGATGCTGGATGCTTCCTGGATCGCCTTGCACGTGGAAGGCTCCACCTCACTGACGGAAGAGCACAAAGAACGTTTGATGAAGAATCTGGCTTTGGCCCGTCAGTTGGGGGCTGAAATTATCCACCAGGTAGGGGATGACCTGGCCCAGGTGATCGTCGATGTGGCCAATAAAGAAAACGTCACCCAGATCATCATCGGGAAGTCCACGGAGAAAAATTGGCAGCGGTTTTTGGGGATCCCGACCTTGGCGGATAAATTAGTTTCTTTAAGCGGGCAGATCGACGTGCACATGGTGCGCATGTCATCGCAAGACAAGAACTTTCCAGATAAACCAAGAGAATTCATATCGAAGCTCAGGCCTCGTGAATATGGCCTTAGTTTTTTGATGTTTGCCATGGCCACCGGCGTGAACATGTTCTTGCAGCAATGGACAGGCTACCACCACACGGGGCTAATGTACCTTTTAACGGTCGTTTTAAGCGGGTCTTTTTTAGGCAGATCTGCCGCTTTCATGCTGGCCGCATTAAGTGCCCTGGCATGGGATTTTTTGTTTATCCCTCCGCAATACACCTTTGGTTTCAAAAGCAGCTACGATATGGGCTTGCTGGGGATGTTCTTTATCACAGCCTTGATGATGGGTTTTGTGACCTCCAAGCTGCGCCGTCAAAAAGAAGTTGAACAGAAACAACGTTTGCGTTCTGAATCCCTGTATGAGTTGACCCGGGCTTTGGCGCTCAGTACGGACATAGCCCAGGCGATGCGGGTGGCCACGAACCAGATCAATTTGCTTTGCCACTCTAACAGTTGTGTATTGATGATCGACGAGAATGAGCAGCCCCTTTTTGCCAATGCCATCGGGGATGCCATAGAAATGTCTGATAACCAAAAAGGTTTGGTCCAATGGGTGGTGGCCAATAAGAAAGCCGCAGGCCGTTTTTCGGATACCCTGTCCCAGCAGCCTTTAATGTATTTGCCACTAATGTCGTCAGGACAAGTCAGGGCGGTTTTGGTCATTAATCTTTTAAACGACAAGCCTTTGGATTTAGCCCAAAGGACATTATTAGAATCTTTTATGGCGCTCATGACGGTGATGTTGGAAAAAGACCAATTGTTGAAGATTTCCCGTGAGGCCTCAATGAAGGAAGATACGCAAAATTTGCAAAGCGCGTTGCTCGATAATTTGTCCCATGAATTAAAGACGCCACTGACGATCATTTCCGGCTATTTGGATGCCCTGGTTTTGTATCATCAATGGCCTAAGGATGCCATGGACCTTTTGGAAGAATGCCGTTTAGCCTGCCTGCGTTTGACCAGCGGGGTTGACGCGGTCTTGGACCTGACTAAATTGGACACGGGTAATTTGAGCCCCAACTTTGCCTGGTGCGAGGTCAAGGATATCATTGCCCAAGCCCTTAAACAGGTTGCCACTGAGGGTGCTGAAAAACGTATCCATCTGGATTGCCCCCAAGGACCTTTGTATGTGAATGCTGATTTTTATATGATCACCCAGTCTTTAAAGAACATTGTCCATAATGCCCTGGTCCATGGCCCGGAAGGCGGAGAGATCGATATCCATGTGAGGATCATGGACCAAAAGATCAGGATCAGTGTCATTGACCAGGGTGAAGGCATCCCTAAAGAGACCTTGGCCAAGATCTTTGATAAATTTTACCGGGGCGCAAAGACCAAAAAGGGCGGTTTAGGCTTGGGGCTTTCCATTGCCCGGCGTTTTGTGCAATTGAATGAAGGCGATGTGGAAGCAGAAAATTTATCACCGCAAGGTTTCATGGTAACGATCACCCTACCGATGGCAGAAAAAGAATAAGATGCCCAAGGGAAAAGTTCTTGTCATTGATGATGAGCCGCAGATCCAGAAGATGTTGGGAGTGATCCTGACACATGCCGGGTATGAAGTGATTAGTGCCGAAACCGGTGAAAAAGGACTGGCAGCGCTCGTTTATAAAAAACCTCAAGCCGTACTGCTGGATATGGGCCTGCCGGATATGGAGGGCTTCGATGTGCTTTTGCGCATCCGGGAATTTAGCGACGTGGCGGTACTCATGGTCTCTGTCCGCGGGCAGGAAGAGATCAAGGTCAAGTGTTTGGAAAGCGGGGCGGATGATTATATCACCAAGCCGTTCTCTGCTTCTGAACTGACAGCGAGGCTCGCCGCGGTTTTACGGCGAAAGACGACGCCAGGGATCGTTAATGAGGTTTTTGATAATGCCAAACTGCGCGTTGAGTTCAATACGCGCAGCGTGACCTTGGATGGAGAGCCGCTTAAGCTGACGGCCATTGAGTATGGATTATTGTCGTCGCTGATCAAGAATGCGGGGAGGGTCTTGACGATGCGCCAGATCCTAAGGGAAGTGTGGGGAACGGAAAATGAAGATAAGGCCAATTCCGTACGGGTCTATTTGAACCACCTGCGCCAGAAGATCGAAGACAATCCTTCAAACCCCAAACGGATCATCAACGAACCCGGGATCGGTTATCGTTTTAACTTATTATAAGGAGATCATATGATGAGGCTTTTTTTGATTTTAATGGTCGTGGCGATGATTAATCCTGTATTTGCCCAATCATCTGATTCTTCTTTGAAAGCTACAGCCGTTGCTATTCCTGGCGGTGAAGGTGGGATTGGGTTTGATGATATGGTTTTTTCTTCAGATCTACATAAAGTATTGATCCCTGCCGGGCATACGGGGAAATTGTATTTGATTGATCCTATCAGCTTTGCGATGACAAGCGTTGGTGGGTTTAGTTCAAGTGCTGTGATGGAAAAGGGGCATGAAGTTGGAATTTCTTCTGCAGATGAGGGAGAAGGTTATATATTTGCCGCGGACCATGGTAGGCGTGAACTCACTGCCGTTGATCTTCAGTCAGGTGCAGTAGTAGCTACCGCTGATCTTGCAGGGGACGCTGACTATGTCCGTTATGTGGGGGAGAATCACGAGATATGGGTCACTGAACCGCATAATAAACAACTTGAGATATTTAAATTTTCGGTGGGTACGGCAGAACGGGACCATCTTTCTGCACTAAAAGCGCTCATGCTTATTCCTGTTCCTAAGGGCCCGGAATCGTTGATGGTCGACCATCTGCGCGGCCGTGCCTATACCAATTTAGGACCCAATGCTGCAGCCATTGATCTAGAGTCACATGTGATTGTCAATACCTGGCCTAACGATTGCACGAAATCCAGAGGAGATGCCTTGGATGAGCAGAAAGGTTTTCTTTTTGTCTCTTGCGGGGAAGGCAAGGCCGAGGTTTTTGATTTAAATAACGGTAAGACGGCTGCGCCTGAAAAAATAAGCGAATTAACAACTGATCCTGGTCCTGATGTGATAAGTTATAACGTAAAGCTTTCACATTTGTATTTTACCTCTTCCAAGAATGCTACCCTTTCAGTGATAGGTGTTTCAGCCCAGGGACAGCTTTCCTTGTTGGGCAAGGCTGCTGCAGATAAAAGGGCGCATTGTGTTGTCAGCGATGATCAAAATAACATTTGGGTCTGCGATCCGCCCCAGGGGACGTTGTTGCGTTACAAAGATTCATTATAATTATGCGACCTAATCATTCATACCGACCATCCCGTCCACATGCCCGTTCGGCACCAGTCAGACGGGATGATTCTGAAATAAAATTCCTGGCGGGTGTCCCCATAGACCCTTCCCCACGGATAAGTCTGGAAAAAGGAAGCCAGGAATTGACCATGCGCGCCATGGACCTGATCTGCCCCATCGGCATGGGGCAGCGCGGGCTTATTGTGGCTCCCCCCGGCTCAGGAAAAACCACCTTTTTAAAGCATATTTGCCAGGCCGTATCTAAAAGTGAAACTCAGCTCAAACTTTATTGCCTGCTCATTGATGAGCGGCCGGAAGAGGTTACTGATTTTAAAAGGACAATCCCCGGCGAAATCCATTATTCTTCCATGGATGAAAGTCAAGAGCATCATATTGAGATCGCGGATCAATTGATGCGCAAGGCTTTTGTTGAAACGGCGGCAGGGGGGAATGTGATGATCGTGATCGATTCCTTGACGAGGCTTGCCCGCGTGCACAACGCGCAAACGCGCTCCAGCGGCCGCACGATCTCCGGCGGGGTGGATGCCCGTGCCCTTGAGGTGCCACGCCGTATTTTTGGCGCTGCCCGCAAGATTGAAAATGGCGGATCACTCACTATTCTGGCTACTATTTTGATCGAGACCGGAAGCCGCATGGATGAAGTCATATTTGAGGAGTTTAAAGGTACGGGTAATATGGAAGTCGTCCTTTCACGGGAGATCGCCAATCACCGTATATTCCCAGCCATTGATATTTCCAAAAGTGCCACCCGCAAGCAAGAATTACTTTTTACCTCAGAAGAGTACAGCCAAGTGGAGAAATTCAGGCGTTCCTTGGCCAGCGTTGGCCCCGTAGAAGCCGCCCAGACCCTGGTCAAAAGACTCCAGCAATGCCCTACCAATAAAGAATTACTCGCCGCGTTTAAATAATCTTTTTAATTTTGGCTTCATCTTATTTTCATTTTACCTTTGTTAAATTAATGGCAGAAAAAGTAGCGTTGGGCCTTTAATTAAAGGAGGGGATATGAAGAACAAAACACAGATCATGGATTATCGTAGTCAATCTAAGGTCCCAAATTGGTTGTATCAAGAAATACAGGAAGACGATTTTTTGATGGGCAAAACCCCGCAAGAGCTGCCGGATTCTTGGGAAGAGGAAGAATAAGAGGGGATGGGTGCTGGCATTGATTAGCATACAAAGCTATATAATTTAGACTAGGAGGCAGTTATGAAAATCATCATGAGTTTACTTTTCGGAGGGATATTTATATTGTTCCAATCTGTACCGCTTTGGGCGGCCCCAACGACCTTTACAGTATCAGCGACGGTTCCGGATGCAACAGGTGTCGGTGTGACTGTTTCCAGTGTCAACTCATCAACCAACGCATTCACCACCGAGGCTGCAGGTACGACCGCTTTAAGTTTTGACCCGTTGACCTTCAATACAACCAGCAATATTTATCTGCCGAACCATTATTTTGCCCTTGATTTCGCTGTTTCAGGCGGGGCAGGTTCTCCGGATGTAACGGTCACCTATAATGAAGGAAGCAACCCCAATGGCACAACCAATGGTTTAGGTTATAAATCTACAGCTACCTTTGCTAAAGAAGTGTCAAATGGTACGACCACGACAGAAACATTCTTGACTGATCATGGTCCCAAGAAAAGATTGATCGACCTAAGTGGGGAACATGTGGCTTATACGGAGGTCACCGGTGGTTTTTTGAGGATCTATTTAGGTGTATGGACCGGAAGTACAACGGCCCCCGCCGATCCAACTAACGGCCAACCGTTTACAGCAGCCGATGGTGCAGGTGTGTACACAGGTTCCTTGGTTGTCACAGCAGTCGTCAATTAAAGAGGTCATTGCTCTTGAAGAAAAGCTTACAATGGTTTTTCTTTGTCACCCTATTCTTACTGGTCCCCCATGCGTACGCACAAGCCATTCCTCAGGATGTGGCTGTGCGTATTATTGTAAGCGAAGCTGCGGATCAGGGGTTAAAGGGAATGATCTGTGTGGGAGAGGTTTTACGGAAACGGGCAAACATAAAAGGTTTTTACGGCTATCGTTCAAATCGTATAAAACAACAACCAAAATCTGTATGGGGTATGGCTGAGAAGGCATGGGAGTTGTCGGCAAGGACGAATTTCACTAAAGGGGCGGATCATTTTGAGAATATCCATAGCTTTGGAACGCCATGGTGGGCCAAGTATTGTGTAAAGACCTTTGAATATAAAGACCATGTCTTTTACAAAGAAGTCCGTCGCCCTTTAATGTCCCATTGAGCTGTTGTTGGCATGACAAATAAAGCGGTCATGGCAGCAATGAACGCTCCAAATACGACAGCCCCGCCAAACCGTTGGGTTGAAGGAAATTCAGAAAAACAAAAAATACCGAAACCAAGGACCATGACCAAGGTAAAGGCCAGCACAGGCTGCCAAAAGCGGTGCCTGACCTTGGCCCAAGCTTCGGCATTGTCCTGATTTTGGTGTTTCTGGCGTCTATAGGCCCTGACCATATGTATCATGGAATCAATGCCGAGTCCTAGGGCTATATTGCTGGCCGGCGCGGATATAATATCAAGGGGAATACGAAGCCATCCCATCGTACCAAGCACAATGACCGGAATAACACAGATGCTTAAGGTGATAGCAAAGGCGATCTTTATCGATCTTGAGATCACCCATGCGATAAATGAAAAAATAATGATCAGTTGACCAAGCCCGAAGATGATGCTGGAAGCCACCAGTTTGGCTAAATGTCCTTGCAAGCTATAAATACCTCCGATGAGATAAGGGACGAATCCGTGGGCATAAACAATTTTTCTGATATTTTCAATCACCTCAAGTCTGGGAACTTTCCGGTTGGATTCCTTCATCCTCAATAAGAAAAGCCCTTGCCGGTGGTCATCGGTGATAAATGTCCTTGCAATCCCGCCGAATTGAGGCCGTTGAAGTATATTCAAGAGGCCTTCCCAACTCAGCAGGGAAGCCAGGATATTTCGTTTGGCTTCGGCCATGAGTACAGGCAAGGAGATAGAGCTTCCAACTTCCTTATAATGTTCCAGAGATCGTTGCAGTCCCCATAGTTTTTTATAAGAGGCGTCGGTATCGAGTTTTTCGCCTGTGGCTGTTTTGACTACCAGGATCAACGGGCTGCTGCCTCCGTGATGGTCGATGTAGGTCAAGCCCCGCTCGAGGTCACTGTTTTTAGTAAAAAATGAGATCAGACTGGGGTCGGTATTGGCCATCCATAATCCCGGTAAAGCCAGGATAAATAAACCAAAGATACCTATAACGGTCATCTTCTTCTTTTTTTCGAGGAATTTTTCGACTTTTTCTTGATAACGGTCAAGGCTGTTATTTTTTGAAGACGATGGTTGAACCAAACGGAGAAAAGCAGGGTAAACACTAAAGGCGACGCTGATGGCCATAATGGCCCCGACTACACCGGAAGCCCCTAAATCTTTTAAGGGCTGCGCAGGGACAGAAAGGAGGCTTAGGAACCCCAGTAAATTAGTCATCATGCTCCAAAAAGAAGGCAAAATAGTCAAGTGGATCGCTTCTTCTACCGGAGGGGTAGCTCCATGATGGGAACAGGCATATTTCCAGTTATAAGTCAGGAAAATGATATGGGACAAGGTCAGGACAAAAACAATCGTGGCCAAATTAGCGGTCAGCAGTCCGATTTTTATGCCCAGCATATGAATGATCATCAATGTCCACATGGAGGCGCTGATACAACTGATCACTGCTCCCAAAAGGATCCAGGTGGAGCGGAAAATAAGCAGCACGATGGCTCCAAATATGACCAGGACCAAAACACTGAAAACCCTGATGTCTTTAAGGAGGTGGCGGCTGATCAATTCCACGATATAAGGGGGGCCGGACATAATTAAATGAAAGCCATCATGAGAATAGTTAAGGGTCAGTTTTTCGATAATAGGAATGACGGCTTGAGCATAAGAATCTTGAAGGAAGATAACAATATTAGTGGATTTTTGGTCTTTGGAAATTAAAAGGCGGTTCCATAAAGGGCCCTGGATCGCGTCCTCCAGGCTGCTTGGCCCGTGCGTGATACTTTTGACCCCGGAAATCCCCCCTAGTTTTAGAAGGGAGGCACTGAGGTCATGGACATGCTGCATGTACTCTTTGGATCGTATAGGACCGGCGGCATTGATGATCAATAACGAGTCTTTTCTTTTAAAGAGACGGGAAATCGAATTTTCATCCTGAAATTGGGGGTCGGTATTTGAAAAGAAAAAGTTATTATCTACGCGGGGGACAAGATTGACGTAATTAAAAAGGACTGCAGCGCTGATAATTGTCAGGCCAATGAAAATCCACGCCTCTTTGCTTAAGGTAGTGATATTAAACTGTTTCACCATTACATCTTATTGAAAATTAAAGGGCGCGTCAAGGTAACAACACGGCTACCGAATGATTTTAATGTTCAATTAATCAATTATTCATAAATCACCCTTTAAAACTGTTTGTAGGGTTTAATGGTGATTTCATCTTCCTTTCATCTTCCCTTTGTTAACGTAAAGGCAGTAAAAATGCACGACACTTTCGAGGGGGAGGTTGCTATGAGAAACATAAAATTTTTATCAGCTTTTTTATTGCTCGGAATGATCCACTGGACAACACAAGCCCACGCCCTTGTCCTGCAGGGATCAATCGAATCTCCTTATCCCTATTCTTCGCCGTATCCCTCTGTCGTTAGTCAGGCCATAGATATACTCCCCCCTGGGTTTATCACCATTACCGTGGATGATGAAACTTATTATTATTGCCGTGGAATCTTTTATCAGAGAATCATGCGGGACCAAAAATACGTGGTCGTGCCTCCTCCGATAGGAGCCATTGTTTTTACGATCCCCCAGGGTTATCAATACATGTTCATTGACGGGATATCCTACTATGTGTATGAAGGGGTCTACTACGTTCGTGTGCTGGATGGTTATAAAGTCATTTCTCCACCGGCTTAAAGGGGAGAACTATGAATGCAAATTTATTGTTCACGATAATCATGATCTTGGCCGGTTTTTCTTTTCTAGCGATCAGCGATCCGGCGGACTCTTTGGATATCACGAAAGTCGTCGAAGGAACGGTTAAAGCAACAAAAGCCAATTCCATTGATGTTTTGGATGATTCGAAAAGTAAGGACACCCGAATAGCAATAGATTCAAACACGGTTTATGACAATGTGCAGAAATTGTCCGATCTTAAAATAGGGGATAAGGTGCAAGTGGAGTATCAGACGGTACATAACAAAGACATAGCGATCACGATCACCAAAATGGAAGTAGAAGGGTAAAGGGGGATAGGCTATGAAAAGGATAAATTCATTAAACGATCTATTGATGGAAGAATTGTCTGATTTGTTAAATGCCGAGAGTCAATTGGTTGAAGCTTTGCCTCAAATGGCGCAAGTCGTCGGATCACCGGGATTAAAAGCTGCCCTGGAGGAATACCAGGAAATAAGTAAAGAACACGTTCGCCGGTTGGATGAGATTTTTGACAATATCGGGCAGAATCCCCAAAGAGTAGTTTGTCGCGTCATCAAAGAGCTGATTACAGGCTGTGACGTGGCGGTAAATAAAACCGAAAAGTCTCCAGACCGGGATACCTCCATTATCAGCGCGGCACAACGGATGGAAGAATACGAAATCTCCAAATACAAGACAGCTCGCGAACACGCAGTTGATCTTGGTCATACAAAGATTGTTGAGGTATTCGCAAAAACCCTCAATGAACAGCGGGCCATGAATTTACATTTTAATGAATTGGCCCAGGGCATGATCAATGCCCAGGTCATGGAACCTGAGGGTAAAGGTTTCTATATTCCCGAAGGTAAATTTGGCAGGAAGGGTGTTAAGAAGAAATCAATCACGGATATTTCCCGTTTTATCAGCGAAGGTAATCCCAATACCGATGGATCCAGTTAAATACTATTCATGGTATAAAGATGCGATTTTTTATGAGGTCCACGTCAGGGCTTTTTCCGACAGCGGAGAGAATGACGGCATTGGTGACTTTCGCGGGTTAGCCGGAAAATTAGAGTATCTTCAGAATTTAGGGATCAATGCATTATGGATCCTTCCGTTTTACCCCTCTCCCCTGAAAGATGACGGTTATGACATCTCGGATTACATGAATGTCCATCCGGATTACGGTACCCTTGCAGATTTTAATCATTTTTTAAAGAAAGCTCACCAGCGCGGTTTAAAAGTGATCACAGAACTGGTTTTAAACCATACCTCTGATGCCCATGCCTGGTTTCAGCGGGCCCGTCATTCTCCCCCTGGAAGTGTGTGGAGGGATTTTTATGTCTGGTCTGACACTCCTGCCAAATATAGCGATGCCCGGATCATTTTTAAAGATTTTGAAACATCCAACTGGACATGGGACCCTGTGGCCCAAGCGTATTACTGGCATCGCTTCTATTCCCATCAGCCGGACCTTAATTACGATAATCCTGAAGTTCAAAAGACCATGTTTCGGGTGGTGGATTTCTGGCTGGAGATGGGAGTGGATGGGCTGCGGCTCGATGCTGTGCCTTACCTTTACAAGAGAGAGGGGACATCCTGTGAAAATCTTCCTGAAACCCATGAATTCTTAAAGAAACTCCGGAGGCATGTAGATGAAAAATTCCAGGACCGCATGCTTTTGGCAGAAGCCAATCAATGGCCTGAAGATGCGGCTTCCTATTTTGGGAAGGGAGATGAATGCCATATGGCTTTTCATTTTCCGATCATGCCGCGGCTTTTTATGAGCATTGATATGGAGGACCGTTTTCCCATTATTGATATATTGCAGCAGACCCCGGCCATTCCTGAATCATCTCAATGGGCGCTTTTTTTAAGGAACCATGATGAGTTGACATTGGAAATGGTCACGCATGAAGAACGTGATTATATGTACCGCGTCTATGCCCTTGATCCCAAAGCCCGTATTAATTTAGGGATCCGCCGGCGCCTGGCCCCTCTTTTACAAAATCATCGCCGGAAAATAGAGTTGATGAATGGCCTCCTTTTTTCTTTACCGGGAACGCCCATCATCTACTACGGGGATGAGATCGGTATGGGGGACAATATCTATCTAGGGGACCGCAATAGCGTACGCACACCTATGCAATGGAGCTCTGATAAAAATGCCGGATTTTCCCGTTCCAATCCTCAAAAACTCTATCTTCCCATCATCATTGACCCGGAATATCATTACGAGGCCTTTAACGTCGAGGGCCAGCAGAATAATCTTCGTTCTCTTTTATGGTGGATGAAACGTCTGATCGCTTTAAGAAAACGCTTTAAAGCATTTGGCCGCGGCACCATCGAATTCTTACAACCGGTCAACCGTAAGGTCCTGGTTTTTTTGCGCCGTTATGAAGATGAATTGATCCTGGTCATTGCTAATCTCTCCCGTTTTGTCGAATATGTGGAACTTGACATGAAAGCTTACAAAGGCCTGGTGCCTATGGAGCTTTTTAGCCGTTCGAATTTTCCTACTATCGGAGAATTGCCTTATTTTATCACCTTGGGGCCGCATGAATTTTATATGTTCGCTCTTCTGGAGGAAAAGCCCGCGTCGCTTCAGGTTACCTCAACGGCAAACGAAGCCCAAAAACCTATTGCTGTCATTGAAGCTGACGACAGGTGGGCATGGACTTACCAGATACGGGTCAAAGAAAGGTTGGAAGAAACCCTTCCTGATTATTTTTTGACATGCCGATGGTTTGAAGGGAAGGGTAAGAAAATAAGTGCTGCTAAAATCGTAGATTCGATTCCTGTTCCTTACAATGATTCTCAAGCATTCATGACGGTTGTCCGTTTTGAATATGCTGATGCCCCAGCTGAACAGTATATGCTTCCTATCGCTTTCGCCCAAGGGGACAGGGCCCAGGAATTGATCCAAAATTCCCGTCAAGCTGTGATCACCACGGTTTCCCTCAAGGCCAACGGCAAACAGGAACAAGGAATTCTTTATGACGCCCTGCTTGAAGTTCCTTTTGCCGAAGCATTGCTTTCACATATCATTCGTCGTCGACGTATCAATGGAGGACAGGGGCAGATCACTTTTGTGCCCACCAAGGTCTTGAAAAGGCTGTATAAACCCGGTGACCAGCAGTCCTACCTGCCTACCCTCATGAAAGCTGATCAAAGCAATACTTCCATCAAATATGACGAACATTTAATGCTCAAGATCTTTAGAAGGCTGGATGTCGGGATGAGCCCTGATCTGGAAATGGGGAATTTTTTGACCCAAAAGACATCATTTCCCCATGTGCCGCCATTGGCGGGATATGTTGAGTACAGCAAGGGGCCGAATTTAACAATGACACTCGGTATTTTACAGGGCTTTGTGATCAATCAGGGGGACGCCTGGCAGTATACCCTGGACGAAATAGGCCGGTTCTTCGAATCCATCCTTGAAGAAAAAAACAGGACAAAGGATGTTTCCATCCCTTCCGACGGTTTTTCAAATTTGCTGGGGAAATCACCACCGGATTTTGCGATGGAGTCCATGGGGACATATCTGGAAGCCATACGGCTGTTAGGACAAAGGACTGCTGAATTGCACATTGCCTTGGCCTCGGAGACTCAAGATGCGGACTTTGCGCCGGTAACGTTTACATTGCAGGAACAACGGTACATGTATCAATCCATGTACAGCACCATTGGAGAGGTTTTTCGTACCTTCATCAAGAATTTTAAGAATATTCCTGAGAGTTCGCAAGTCAAGGCACAAAAAATGCTCAGTCTTGAGACCAAGATCCAGGAATTCATCAAGGTACTGCTTAAACAAAGATTTTCATCGGTACGGATACGATGCCATGGGGATTACCACTTAGGGCAAGTGCTTTGTACCGGCAAAGATTTTGTGTTCATCGATTTTGAAGGCGAACCCACGAGGTCATTAAACACCCGGCGGTTAAAACAATCCCCTTTAAAAGATGTGGCTGGCATGCTTCGTTCTTTCCATTATGCGATCCGTAGCGGGCTTTATAAATTAGCTTCCCAAGAGCACCAGCCTTCCAATGCGGCTTCTTGGGCCAATTTCTGGTACTACTGGGTATCTGTCACCTTTCTGAAATCCTATCTGGAAACCACCAAGGACATCCCTTTATTTGCCCAGGCCGGGACCCCTGAATTTGAAATTCTTTTGAATATTTTTTTACTGGAGAAATCCATATATGAATTGAATTATGAACTCAATAATCGCCCTCAATGGGTGGAGATTCCTTTGGACGGTGTCCTGGAGATCATGGAGAAGATGAATGAACCCAAACCTTGATACTTATCATCCCATTTCTGATGTTGACCTTTATTTAATAGGTGAGGGCAACCATTTTAAGAGTTACGAAAAACTGGGTGCGAGGATCATGGAGCTTCAGGGGATACCCGGCGTATATTTTGCGCTGTGGGCGCCCAATGCCAGCAGTGTCAGTGTGGTGGGGAATTTCAATGATTGGCAAGAATCGTCGCATCCTATGCACCGTCTTGAATCTTCAGGTGTTTGGGAACTATTTGTTCCCGGACTTAAAGAAGGAGAAATGTATAAATATGCCATCCTTTCAACCGATGGTCATTGGCATCTCAAGGCTGATCCGTATGCCTTCCAGGCAGAATTAAGGCCTCAAACAGCCTCGATCGTGTGTTCATTAAGTAAATATTCCTGGAGAGATGAGGAGTGGATGAAGGCCCGTTTCCAAAAAAAATTTACAGACACCCCTATTTCAATCTATGAACTACATCTGGGGTCTTGGAAATCCAGCCCGGAAAACAGATTTCCTAATTACCGTGATCTGGCCCGGGAGATCGCAGCCTATGTCATTTCCATGGGGTATACTCATATCGAATTATTACCTGTCATGGAGCACCCATTGGATGAATCATGGGGGTATCAGGTCATTAACTACTATGCTCCGACCAGCCGTTTTGGGAAGCCGGAAGACCTGATGTTTTTTATAGATACTTGTCACCAACAGGGTATTGGTGTGATCTTGGATTGGGTGCCGGGACATTTTCCCAAGGATGAGCATGGCTTGGCCAATTTTGACGGGCAGCAGATATATGCTTACCCCCATTGGAAAAAAGGGGAACATAAAGAATGGGGGACCCTGGTTTTTGATTTTAGCCGCCCGGAAGTCAGTAATTTTTTGATATCCAATGCCAATTTCTGGTTTGATAAATACCACGCTGACGGTTTAAGAGTTGATGCGGTCGCCTCCATGCTTTATTTGGATTACGGCAGAAGGCCGGGGGAATGGGAGCCCAATTTTTGGGGAGGACATGAAAACCTCGAGGCGATCGATTTTATAAAGAAATTAAACACCGTGGTCCATGCTGATCATCCGGGGATCGTGATGATCGCGGAAGAATCGACCTCATGGCCGCAGGTTACTGATCCTGTGAACCAGGGCGGTTTAGGTTTTGATATGAAGTGGAACATGGGCTGGATGCATGATACGTTGGACTATTTTTCCAAAGACCCCATTTATCGAAAATATCATCAAGGGAACCTGACATTCTCCCTGGTCTATGCATTTTCCGAGAATTTTATCCTGCCTGTTTCGCACGATGAAGTGGTGTATGGAAAACGATCTTTATTGTCTAAAATGCCGGGGGATAACTGGCAGAAATTTGCCAATGCGCGTCTTTTTTTGACATACATGTTCGCCCATCCGGGAAAGAAATTATCTTTCATGACCAATGATACCGGTCAATGGAAGGAATGGAACGCCCAGGAGGGGTTGGAGTGGAACATTTTGAGACATCCGGAAAATGAAAAATTCCATCTTTTTGTCAAAGACCTGCAATGTATTTACCAGAAGTGTGCGCCATTTTATCAGCAAGATTTTGATTCTCATGGTTTCGAATGGATTGATTTCTCAGACATAGACCAAAGTGTGATCAGTTTCTTAAGATGGTCGAGGGATTATAAAGACGCTCTCATATTTACGTTTAATATGACTGCTGTTCCCCGGCATTTTTACCGTATCGGAGTGCCTTTCGCGGGATTTTATAAGGAAATCTTAAATAGCGATGCAGTGGAATATGGAGGCAGCGGGATCGGCAATTTTGGTGGAGTTCCCTCTGAAGACATGGGGTGGCATGGCAGACCTTGTTCGGTAAGCCTGCATTTACCGCCTTTGGGAGCGAATATATATTATGTGAAAAGGGAAAATTGAAAATGGATACCATCGTCAAAAGTCCAGATCACTTTGATGGCTACCCGGCCATTGTGATCGAAAACGTCACCCCTAGCATTGATGGAGGGTCTTTTGCCGTCAAATGTATTGTCGGCGAAAATATTTTAGTTGAGGCTGATATTTTCAAAGACGGTCATGATGTCCTGGAAGCTGCATTGTTATTCAAGAAGAAAAAAGATGAACGATGGACCCGGGTACCCATGCGATTGATTGACAATGACCGTTGGCAGGCTTCTTTTATCCCAGCCGGGAATGAACGTTATCTTTATACGATTGAAGCTTGGGGGGCGCCGGATGGTCCTAAAACCAGATGCAGGCACACTTTTGAATTGATCGCCGATCGCAAAGCCGCCGCGTATGGTGCATGGTATGAATTTTTTCCCCGTTCGCAAGGCGAGATCCTCCATCAAAGCGGCACTTTCAAAGATTGTATCCCTCGATTGGAGGATATTAAGAAAATGGGGTTTGATGTTGTCTATTTGACACCCATCCATCCTATCGGGATGACCAATCGTAAAGGGGCCGATAATATGCTTAAGGCACAAGAAAAATCCCCCGGTTCTCCCTGGGCTATTGGGAATAAAGTGGGGGGGCATAAAGCTATTCATCCGGCGTTAGGCGGATTCGAAGAATTTAAAAGTTTCCTCAAGGCTGCCGATAACGGGGGGTTAGAAATTGCGCTTGATGTAGCTTTTCAGTGTTCACCGGACCATCCTTATGTCAAAGATCATCCCGAGTGGTTTTATCATCGCCCTGATGGTAGTATCCATTACGCGGAGAATCCTCCTAAAAAGTATGAAGATATCTATCCTTTAAATCTTTATTGCGAAGACAGGAAAAACCTTTGGGAAGAATTAAAAAGCATTATTCTTTTTTGGATTGAAAAAGGAGTAAGGATTTTCAGGGTGGATAATCCACACACTAAACCTCTCTATTTCTGGAAATGGCTTATTGATGAGATCCAAAACGACCATCCGGAGGTTATTTTTCTTTCCGAAGCTTTTTCCCGCCCTAAAATAATGAAATTTCTGGCGAAGGCCGGATTCACGCAGTCTTATACCTATTTTACCTGGAGAAATTCAAAATGGGAGCTCCATACCTATTTGCAAGAATTGATAAACACCGATATGAGATATTATTTCCGTGGTAATTTCTTTGCCAATACGCCGGATATTTTACCGGAATATCTGCAGAAAGGGGGAGTCCCTGCTTTTAAGGTCCGTTTGGTACTGGCCGCAACGCTCTCTTCGGTTTATGGGATCTACAGCGGTTTCGAACTCTGTGAAAATGAAGCGAAACCCCATTCTGAGGAATATGTAAATTCCGAGAAATATGAAATAAAGATCCGTGATTGGGACAAGCCTGGGAATATTAAAGATTTTATTACTAAAGTAAATAGTATACGCAAGCAGAACGTCGCCTTACAGGAGTACAAGAACTTGGAATTCTATGAAACTTTTAATGACCACATGCTGTGTTACGGTAAAAGGACGGTAGATAACTCAAATATGATCGTCATCGTTGTCAATTTAGACCCTTTCAGCGCCCATGAGGATATGGTGACATTGCCGTTACGGAAATTCGGTATTCAAGAATCGCAGACCTTTCAAATGCTGGATTTGCTTAGCGGTGTTGCCTATTCTTGGAGAGGAACGTCAAATTATGTCCGTCTGGACCCGCACCTGAATCCTGCCCATATTTTTTTGGTAAACCCTTAAAAAAGCCCCGTAATCTTATTTTTCGGACCATTTAATTTTAATTTCATCCTAACTTAATTATTGATTTGCTAAATTGTCGTCGTAAGTTTAGGCATTTGGGGGCAGTTTAAAAGTTGAGGTGAATTATGTTAAAGAAATACGCAAATATCCTTTCCCGTCTTTCCATCGTCATTGACACGTGCTTGTTGAGCCTTGCCTTTTTCCTGTCTTACAGGATGTGTGAATACAGCCACGAGGCTTTCCTTAGCGATGATTTTTTTGTCAAAAAATATTTTTTAGTCTACACGGTATTTGTCCTTATAGGCCAATTATCCCTCTATGTCCTGGGTTTATACCATTCATTTCGTCTTAAGAAAATACAGGAAGTTTTATGGATCGTTATTAAAAGCATGCTGTTGACTTTTTTTGTCTTGTCGGCCGTGTTGTATGCTTTCAAGATCGAGAATATCAGCCGCATGCTGGTCATTAGCTTATTTTTCTGGGCCACCTTGTTATTGATGGCCGAAAAAACCGCGATATTCCTTTTTTTTAGGTATCTGCGCAGAAAGGGATTTAATTTCAGGAATGTCCTCATCGTTGGTACCGGCCCCAGGGCCCAGAAATTCATCGAGTATTTGGACCAGGAAAAAGAACTGGGCTTAAATATCGTCGGCCTCATTGATGAAGATGCCTCGCGTATCGGGACAACGGTCCATGGCCACAACGTCCTTGGTACCCTGCAGCATATGCCGGAGATCTTGCGTCTATGTGTCGTGGATATTGCTATTTTTATCGTCCCCCGTAATTCTCTTAATAAGATTGAGCCTGCCATCAATCAATGTGAAATGGGCGGAGTAACTACCAGTGTTGCTGTCGACTTATTTAATTTTCAGACAAGGATGGGCCTGGACAATGAAGTGATGTGCGGTTTCCCCATGATAACTCATGAAACAACGCCTCCTAATCTGGCGGCCTTGTTGATCAAGAGACTGGTGGATATCGTGTTTTCGTCCATCGCGTTGGTCCTCATTTCCCCTTTATATCTTGCCGTGGTGGTGCTGGTAAAAATGACTTCTACAGGGCCGGTTCATTTTGTGCAGGAAAGGGTCGGTTTAAACGGCAGGACATTTAAGCTGTATAAATTCCGCACCATGGTCGTGGATGCCGAAAAGAAATTGAAGGACTTACTGGCTTTCAATGAAATGCAGGGTCCCGCTTTTAAAATGGGAAATGATCCCCGCATCACCCCTGTCGGAAAATTCCTGCGCAAGTACAGCATAGATGAATTGCCGCAACTATGGAATGTTTTTCAGGGAGATATGAGCCTGGTGGGGCCCCGGCCGCCTTTACCCAAGGAAGTAGAGCAATATGATCTCTGGCATCAGCGCCGCTTAAGCATACGTCCGGGGATCACCTGTATCTGGCAAGCCGGCGGGCGCAATCGGATCAGCAGCTTCGACCAGTGGGTAAAAATGGACCTGGATTATATTGATAACTGGTCCCTTTCTTTGGATTTTAAGATTCTTTTTCAAACCATACCAGCCGTATTATCGGCCCATGGTGCCAAATAGGAGGAGCATAAATGTCATATTTAGAAGAAAGCGTTCGCCCGTGGGGCAAGTATCAAAAATTCTTTCATGATGAAGTCATCTGGCTCAAGCGGCTTGAAGTTTATCCTCAGTCCCGGCTGAGCCTTCAAAAACATCAGTACCGTTTTGAAAAATGGATCATTGTTCAGGGGCAGGGTGTGGCCATTATCGACGGCCAACAAATCACTGTAGCCCCTGGGCAGGTGGTCGACATACCCCTGGGGGCCCTTCACCGCATGTGTAATTTCAGCGATGAAATATTGGTTTTCATTGAGGTGGCCTATGGAGCGTATCTCCACGAAGATGACATCATCCGTTTGGAAGATGACTACAACCGGGCTCCCCATGAGGATGACAAGTTGTTACTGTCAAAAGGACATTAATTTTAAATTCATCTTTTCTTAATCTGTAATAAGGTAAATTTGTGCAGCAATTTAATCATAAGAAATACAAAAAACCCTAATCATTATATGAACAAGTTTTTGATAACTGGCGGAGCAGGTTTTATCGGATCGAACATCGCGAAGCAACTTGTTCAAAATGGTGATTTTGTGCGTATTTTGGACAATTTTTATAGCGGTAAAGAAGAGAATTTAGATTTTTCCAGGAATTTGGGGAAAGACCGTTTTGAATTGTTCCGGGGAGATGTCACTAATAAAGAAGATTGCGAAGCTGCCTGCCAGGGCATGGATTTCGTTTTACATCAAGCCGCCCTGCTTTCTGTGGCCGAGTCCATGAAAGAACCGTTAAGGTACAATCAAGTCAATATTAACGGCACACTTTTTATGCTGCAGGCAGCCGTCAAACATAAGGTCAAACGCTTTGTCTTTGCTTCATCTGCTGCTGTTTATGGAGATGCCAAGCAGTTTCCTCTTACCGAAGGTCATCTGCCTTTATTGATATCCCCTTACGCTTTAAGTAAATTGGCAGGGGAGTATTTTTGCCGTATTTTTTCGGGATTTTCCGGACTGGAAACCGTTTGTTTGCGGTATTTTAATGTGTTCGGCCCGGGTCAATCCGTCAAGGATGACTATGCCTCGGTCATCCCCAAATTCATTAATCATCTTTTAAAGGATGAGCCCATACCCATTCTGGGAACAGGGTTGCAAACCCGCGACTTTGTGTATATCAAGAACATTGTTTCGGCCAATATATTGGCTGCGACTGCTCCAGGGATCAAGCATGAAGTATTCAATGTGGCCAGCGGAGAAGCCGTCACTATCCTGGAATTAGCAGAACTTCTCATCCGTATTTTAGAAAAGGACGCCGAAATTAAGTTCTTTCCGCCCCGCCCCGGGGACATTTTTAAGATTGACGCCGACATTTCAAAGATCATCCGTTCGATTAATTATCAGAATTTGACAACATTTGAAGAAGGCCTAAAAGAAACGGTGGATCATTTCAAAGAAAAAGGGGAACTTATATGTCGGCGGGAAAAATTATCGGTGGTTGCCTAGCAGCAGCGGTTTTATTTCATAATGATCCAGCATTTGCTTACCAATGGGGTGAAGTGGAGATAAATCCCTTGGCCAGCGTTGAGGAAGAATACGATAGCAATATCACCTATGCGCATTCGGGTGTTTTGTCAGATTTTATCACTTCTCCAAGGGTGGGGGTGGAAGGGACCTATACAGGAAAAAACAGCAGTGCTGATTTTAAAACGTCTTTGGAGGAGCAGATATATTCCAAATACTCTCAATACGATAACCTTTCGGAATATTTATTCGGAAATTACCAAGCCGATTATACGTATTATGATCATTTAAAGCTCGATGATAGTTTCGAACATGCGGAAGACCCTACCACCTTCGCCCAGCAATTTGGCCGCTCTAACGGACGTTATGAGTATTATGAAAATGACCTGCATGCTGTTTGGACCCATGATTTCACCAGCCGCTTTAGTGTCCAGTATAAAATCAGCACAGATTATTATGATCCCCAATTGGAAGGGCTTCAAAGTTCCTTCCAAATAAAACCGGGCATTGAAGGGGATTTTGCACTCAGTGACCGGTTGCGTCTTTTGGCCTATGATGATTTTACCAACCGGGATTATTCCCAATATGGTGACATGTTTAAAGATTCGGTTGGCATGGGATTGCGCAATTACTGGACCCCTCAGCTTTATCTGGAGGCAAAAGCGGGGGAGGATTTTATCCAACCCATCGTCGGTAGTGATACTTCCCGCCCCCAATACATCGTTTCCTTGAATGATCAGAGAGATCAAAACACGCTTTACACCCTCTCCTACAGTAAAGAATATCAGGACACTCCTTATAGCGAATTTCTTTTTAATAATTGGCAAGCGAGCCTTGAAGTTAAAAAGGACCTGACCGCGCGCATGAGTTTTTATGCGTCGGCTTTTACCGGAGGCGGCGTTTACGTGGGAGAAGACCTCAAGGAACATCTGAACGGGGTGGGTGCCGGTTTGATCATCCATGTGACCAGGAACACGGACGTACGGGCCGAATATCGGATCTCTGATAACAGTTCCAATACCGAAGAAGATTCTTACAAAAAACAAACAGCCCTTTTGGAGATAACTATTAAATTTTAAGGCCCAGGAAAGGATCAATTATGAGAATACTAACCACTATATTGATAACGTGCCTGTTAGCGCCGGGTTGGTCTTATGGCGATGTGCAAAAATCAGCAGGTGGATCGCAAGTGGCGTTATTGTCACCACCCTTAAAAGTGGCCACCCCCGACTCACCGATGCCTTCGGCTCCTGCACCCTTTGATTCGGGAGTATGCATAACTCCGGCTAAAAACGGTGACTATGCCATAGGGGTGGACGATATCCTGACCATTGATGTGCTGCAGCCTGAGAAAATAGAAAATAATGTGACGGTTTCACCGGATGGGAACATTTCGTTTCCGTATATTGGCACCATCCCTGTTAAAGGCCGTAGTTTATCAGAGGTCGAGCAGGACATTGAAATACGCCTGTCGAACGGCTATTTGAAATATCCTTCGGTCGTTGTTTATCTCAAAGAATCCCGCAGCCGAAGGTTCTTTGTTTATGGTGAAGTTAACCGTCCGGGGCCATATTATTTGGAAGATAATACGACGGTCTTGCGGGCCATTTCCGTGGCCGGGGGTTTCACGCGTTTTGGTTCAGCCAGCAGGGTCAAGGTACTAAGGCCAAGATTGGGAAATTTAGGTTATGTCACGATTCCTATCAATATCAGAGCTGTGATGGACGGGAATGCGGATGACGATCTGGTCCTTAAAACAGGGGATATGGTGGTTGTTTCGGAAGGAGTCTTTTAATATGCCTGAACTACTCATACAGGAGAATTTGATGAATCAAAAAGGACCAATCGCTTCAACTCCGGGGAGCTTGAATCAATGGACGCTTCGTGATTATTTGAGGGTTTTATTCCGGCAGAAAAGGGTCATTATAACGGCGAGCATTGTCGTCACCACCGTCGCTTTTATGTGTGTCGAGCTTAATACGAAGGAATATGAAGCTGATGTCAAAATGCTTGTTTCAGGGGAGAAGCAGATAGAAGCGCCCTATTACAAACAGCTTTTTGATACTGAAAATAGCCCGGAAAGCCTGACACAGATAGAAATTGTGACTGCTGATCCGGTTTTGGAGAGGACCGTCAATGTCCTGAAACTTTATGATCGTCCATTCGACTATGAAAGGAAGTTTGCTTCGCCCATTAAGAAATATTTGATCGATTATTTTACAAAGAAGCATGAAAAGGACATTGCCAAATATTCTGCAAAACAGAATAGATTATTGCAGCACCGTCAGGCGGTAGAAGCGCTGCGGAGGAATATCAAAGTAGAACCTGTCAAAGATACCAATGTTTTTGTCATTCATGTGCGGGATTTTGACCCTGTAGAAGCTGCCGTGCTGGCGAATGTCATCAGCCGTTCCTACGTCATTTTTGACCTCGAACAGCAATTAGCTGAGTTAAAGCTTAAATACGGCCCAAAACATCCGATCGTCATGCAATTACAAGACAATATCCAGGAAATGGATAATGACCTCTCAGGCAAGATCCTTCCGGACACAGAATCCATTGGGCCAGCGAGCGTTAAAATAATCCAGCAGGCCAGCGCCCCTTTAAAGCCGACGCGTCAGCACAGGCGCGTCATCATAGCTTTAGCCCTGCTTACCGGAATTTTCTTTGGGATGGTCCTGGCCTACATATTTGAATATATGGACCAGTCCTTAAAATCCACTTCAGAATTAGAAGAGCTTTTGCAACTGCCCCTGCTTGGAAACATCCCTAAAATCAGAAGAAAAAGGAATATGCTCATTAATGCTGAAGGTTTTAACCCTTCCTGCATTAAAGGGTTCAATAATTTGGCAGACCAAATCACATTTCTTCAATCAGAAGGCATGTTTAAGAGTTTGGCTTTATGTGCCTGTGATTGGAAGGATGGAAATAGCTTCATATCTGCCAACCTGGCCACCACCTTAAATGAGTATTCCGGAAAAAAGATTTTACTGATGGAGGCCAATTTTCGAAAACCTGATTTAAAAAGAATGTTTGATGTCGATATGACGTATGGTTTGGCGGACATATTGACAAGCCCGACTAAACTTAGCGACGTTTTATTTGACGTGGCACCCAATTTGACCTTGATGCCGGCAGGGGAAACAAACATAAGCCCCATGACCTTGCTTGGTTCCATGCGCATGCGCGAATTGATGCAAGAACTCAGGAATAAATTTGATTTGATCGTGATCGATACCCCGGAGCTTTCCAATTATCGGGATGCTTTATTGATTTCTTCCCTTGCCGATAAAACGCTTCTGGTGGTCGCTGAAAATCATACACGTCGTCAGGTTGCGCTAAAAACATTGAATTCTTTCGGGCAGTGGAAGGGAAGAATATTGGGTGTCGTTTTAAACCGGCGTTTATATTCCATCCCGCGATGGTTTTATAACCAAGTTTAAATAATGTATGAATAGATTAAAACATCTATTTTTATGCCTGCTTTATTACGGTTTTGCCCAGCACCTGCCGTCTTCCAACGTGCCTATGGGTGGTTTTTTTAGGAAAATCCGTTTTTTGGTTTGCCGGGGATTATTTTCTTCCTGCGGCAGCAATGTGAACATTGAGCATGGGGCTTTTTTTCATTCGGGCCATGACGTTAGTATAGGAGATAATTCCGGGATAGGGATCAACGCGAATCTTTCGGGTAAGGTGACGATAGGTACGGATGTAATGATGGGCCGGGATGTGATCATCAGGACGTGTAACCATTGTTTTGCCAGTACTGATATTCCTATGTGGAAGCAGGGATTTAAAGAGGAAAAACCGGTGTTTATCGGAAATGACGTATGGATCGCCGACAGGGTAATCATTTTGTCTGGAGTGCATGTAGGGGATGGGAGCATCATTGCCGCCGGGTCGGTCGTGACCAAGGATGTGCCTCCTTATTCGGTTGTTGCAGGCACACCAGCTAAAGTAATCAAGATGAGAAAAATAACCTTAGCCAATGTATGAAAAATCAGATCGTAAAGAACATATTCAGTAATTATTTCGCCAATTTTTTGCAAATGGCTCTAGGGATCATGATCGTCCCTTTTTTGATCCATAGGCTGGGCAAGAGTTCTTTTGGGATCATCGTATTGGTGGAGACGATCATCTGTTTTTTTGAAATCCTCGCGGTCAGCGTGAGGATATCATTGTCGCGGTTTGTGACCTTCGCCCTGTCTTCGAATAATGTAAAGGATTTTCAGGAATACCTGTCCTGTGGACGGTATTTATTATTCTTCGTGTGCGGTTGCCTTTTGGTCTTTGGCACGCTTTTAAGTTTCTTTTTCCAAAAAATATTCCAGGTGCCCGGTAATCTTACCTTTCAAAGCAAAATGTTGTTCTTTATGGTCAATGCTTCTTTTGTGGTTACCATACCCAATATTATTTATTGGTCCATGCTCTATGCAAAACAGCGTTTTGACCTGATCAACATTGCCTTTTCCATGGGGATCATTTTAAGGGCATTTTTTATTTTTTTGATCTTTTCCCTATTTTCTGCTCCCTCGTATTCTCTTATTATTTATGGTTTTATTTACCTATCCATGAAGCTGATGGAGAATTTTCTGGTATATCACTGGCATAAATCAGTGATGCCTGGGATCAAGCTCAATTTTTCGTATTTCAGCTTTAGCCGCATCAGAAACATACTTTCATTCAGTGCTTACTCCTATATCAACAGCATTGCTTTTTTGCTGTATGAGAACACGGCCATTATTCTGGTCAATATACTTTACGGACCTGCCGTCAATGCGATCTATGCAGTCAGTTTAAAGATCCCTACCATGCTAAAGAACCTCTTTGCGCGCGCCACATGGACCTTGAATCCGACCATAACGGATTTAGTCGCCAAAAATGATCATGAGAAGATAGAATCACTTTTTTTTGTTTATTCCAGGGCCATATCGATAGCTACGATCCCGTTATGTTTATTCCTATTCTTTATGGCCCATAGAATCATAGCCCTTTGGGTGGGTAAGGATTTTATCCTGGCCGCTAATCTATTGATGATCCATCTTGTGCCCCTGGTGATTACCTTACCTTTAGAGGCTGTCAATTGTATTGTCAATGCCCATGCTAAAGTAAAGGTGCCAAGCCAGGTAAGCCTTTTAGCAGCCGTTTGTAATGTTGTTTTGGGGATTGTTTTAGCCAAATTCTTCTCATTAGGATTGTACGGGTTTGCCATTTCTGCGGCATTTTTTACCTTATTGTATTCCGCGGTGTACATGCCTTATTATTCCTGTAAGTTAGCCGGTATTTCTCTTAAGAAATATTTATCAAATGCCCTCATGCAGCCTTTTTTATTGGCTGCCTTGGTCATTGGAGCTTGTGTATTTTTGAATGTTTTATTCCCTTTTATGCATTCAAGAAGTCTCCTTAATTTATCCGTTGAATGTTTCTTTTTATTAATGGTTTATTACGGGTGTTCGTACCATTTTTTACTAAAACCGATAGAAAAAGAATTGGTTTGTGGTTTCTTAAAGCCTGCTTTTAAGATCAAATTGGCTTAAGGCGCTGCCAATGGTTTAATTAGGCCCTCTAATAAGACATGGAGCTAAAACAAATGAATACACCTACCTATCCTAAAGTGAGCATTATCATCGCTGTTTATAATTACGGCCAATACCTCAAAGATGCCCTTGAGAGTGTCTTGAAACAATCTTTTGCCGATTATGAAGTGATTGTCATTGATGATGGTTCAACGGATGACACGGCAAAAGTCGTGGAAGAATGGATGGTTGCTTTTAAAGGAAAATTGAGGTATTTCTTCCAAAACAATCAAGGCGTGGCGGCGGCCCGCAACCAGGGTATCCTCAAGTCCAGGGGGGAATATATCACATTTCTTGACGCAGATGACGCTTGGTATTGGCACACCCTTTACACGCTTGTTTCTTATATGGAACTCGACCGCAATTGCGGCCTGTTGTATGGGAATGTTCAATTCTATGATATTACCCTGGAAAAGTTAATTGGGTGCCGTTTTCATCCTGATTCGGTCCTGTTCCCCTACACCGGAAAATGCTTTGATAAATTATTCCTTCATGGAAATTTTATCCCTACGTCCGCCACCCTTGTCCGTCGGTCAGTATTTGACAAAGTGGGCCTTTTTGACCATCGGTTTAAATGCGGTGAGGACCTGGATATGTGGGTGAGGGTATCAGCCATTTTCGAGATCAAATACATCAATGAGGTCCTGGCCAAGGTCCGTGACCATGAGGTAGGTTTGACCCTTGCGTATCTATCCGCCCATAAAGCCTCTATTTTAATGACACAAAAGTTCATCAAATCAATACCGCATTTTAAAGATATGATTGAACAAGAATTGATCAAGAAAAAATTGTATGTCAATTATTATACGCTCGGCATTTATTCCATACTTGAGAAGAAGTGTAAAAGAGGATTGCTTTGGCTGCGAAAAGCCTGGAGGATTGATCCTAATCCATTTAAGAACAAGATCCTGCTTTATTTTATGATCGGCAATATGCCGGTTTTATTGTTTTTTCGAAGATTCCGTGCTGCCCCTAAACGTTTTTTGGCTCCTAAAGAGCCTGAAAAAATAAAGATCCTGCATATCATCAAAACGTTGAACTTGGGTGGGGCGGAAACTAATTTATTCAATTTGGTAAGATCATTGGATCCCCATTGTTTTGAGGTCCATGTGGCCTATTCATCCCAGGGTGAACTGGAGGATATGTTTAAGCAAAACAGGATCAAATTATTCAAATTCAGCAATCAGGCCCATAAGATCAAGAGTTTTTCTTCCATCATGATCATCTTGCGCCTCGTTCATTATATTAAAAAAGAAAAGATCAGGATCATCCATACGCATTCTTTAAACGCGCATATTTGGGGGGGTATTGCAGCGAAGTTGGCAGGTTGCAAGATCATTGAACATGTGCACGATTCCCGTTACTTCGATCCTCAGGAATTTGGGATAAGAGGAGAACAGAACCGGCAGTACAGGTTCATCAAATACTTGCGCAATTTTTCAGATAGGGTCATTGTCCTGACCAAGCAAAATTATGATTTCATCATGAAGAACGGTCTTCATAAAAGTGAGAGGGTCAGTGAGATCAAAAACGGCATTGACGTGAAAGCGACCTGCCATATGACCGAATCTGAGAAGATATGTTTAAAAAAGAAATTAGGCATTGAACCGGATGCACCGATCGTTTTGACACCTATCCGTTTCTCCAAGGAGAAAAACCTTGATATTCTTTTTCAGATTGCACTTGATCTCTCCCGTGCGCTTCCCAATGCGGTGTGCGTGATCGCAGGTACGGGCCCCGAAAAAGATAATTTTGAGGCCAAGGTCAGGTCCTATCATCTGGAAAAGAGGATCAGGACTATAGGGTTTTATGCGGATATACCCCAGCTTCTGGCTATCAGCCATGTTTTTTTATTGCCTTCGACCATTGAATTACATTCCATTGCCATCATGGAAGCCATGCGCCAAAAAGTGCCTGTCGTGGTCTCTAAAGGTGTCGGTTGTAATGATGAATTCATAGCCCATTGGGAAAATGGCGTTTTATTAGACCCTTTTGTCAGGGAGGGGTGGGCCAATGCCATTGTGAAATTGATCAAAGACGATGATCTGCGCAGACGTATAGGGGAAACAGGGTACAAAACCTTAGAGGAAGAATTTGATATCAAGGATACTGCCAGAAAATTTGAGAATATTTATGAGAGTCTCCTTTTTGTTTGATTACCGCATTTGGATAACCATCATATTGAGTGCCAGCTTGGGCTGGTTTTGGAGCGTTTTTACGGCCCTTATTGATGTTAAACCGGTCCTCATGTTGGCTATTCCCTTTGCGGTTCTATTCTTCCTTTTAATGGTCACTAAACCCCGATGGGTCATTTTCATCATTGTGATCATAAGACCACTTTTAGACGTGCTTTTGAATATGACCCGTGTCAATGTGGAAAATGGGGAAGGGTTGGGAATTGGGGCCGTTTTCAATTTAACGGTCATTTTTTTGGCCATCTTTTTGGCTTTCTATTCTTTAAATTTTCCTCAAAATGCGGTTCCCATCTATTGCTGGGTATTTTATCTCCTCTGCATGTTAATCACGGTTTTCTACTCACCTTCGCGGGGCGAATCCATCCGTTTATGGCTTAATTACGTGAGCTATTTTGCGCTTTTTTTGATCCCCTTTTTAATAGTTAAGGATCAACAAGATTTCAACCATTGGTTAAGGGTTTTAGGCATATCTTTTGTGTTGCCGGTCCTTTGCGCTGATGTTGATTTAATGAAGGGAGGGCAATATTTTGAAGATGCAGGAAACCGTGTTGCCGGCACCTTTACCCATCCTAATATATTGGCCTTTTATCTGGTCCTGGCATTTACGTTCTTTTTTTATCTATTAAAATCTGGTCATTTGAACTTCACTCCGATGATCAAATGGATGGCCAGGATCTTAATGGTCAACATGTTGGTCCTTTTGGTGGCTACAAAAACACGTAATGCCTGGATATCTATTTACTTGGGTTTCGTTATTTATTCTCTTCTTCAAGAACGGAAAATGCTTTTGCTGCTGGTTATCATTGTTCCTTTAATGTTCTTAGTTCCCCAAGTACAGGAGAGGATGTTGACCGTTCTCAAGAATGATACGAGTGGTGATTACCGCGGCATCAATTCTTTTGAATGGCGTATGCAGATGTGGAAAAGCAGTTTTTCCAAGATTGCTCAGAGGCCCTTGCAGGGATATGGGTTAGGTTCGTTTAAATCCATGTCGGAAGAATTCTCAACCAACAAAAAAACGGGGGCCCATAACACCTATTTGGAATTGATATTTGAGACCGGTGCCGTCGGCCTTGTAAGTTTCATCAGCCTGTTTTTAAGCCCCTTGACGATATTCTTTAAGAATATGCGTCAGTCTCAGAGCTTGATCGGGGCCCAAGTCTGGGCACTTCTGATCAGCTATGTCCTTAGTTATATGCTGATTTGTTCTGCGGATAACCTGCTTTTTTATCTGGTTTTTAATTGGTATGTTTGGTTTTTGTTGGGCCTTATGTTAGTTGCTTCTTACAGGAGATATTCCGTCTATGTTTAGAGCTTCTTTTATTATCCCTTCGTTTAATTCTTTTAAAACCATTTCCAGGACCCTGGATAGTATTTTTGGTTTGGAATCTTCCGACCTGATACTTCAAGTTATCGTGGTCGACAGTTCGGATGATCTTGAAACACGGCAATTGCTTAAGAAATACACCCAACCTCAATTAAAAATAATCGAATTGACCCAGAAGTGTCCTCCTGGCAAAGGTCGAAATTTGGGAGCTGCCCATGCGAATGGGGATCTGTTATGTTTCATTGACAGTGATGTTTTTCTGGATAAATTTTGGCTCAACCATATCATTAAGGCCTATAAAGCAGGCTGCCGGGTGGGAGGAGGTTCGGTGGGCGTGCCTAATTTCCAAAGGAAGAATTTCCTGGCTTTGGCCCAGCTTTATCTTCAATTTAATGAATCCTTACGGGCAGGAGAAATAAGACGTGTGCTCATGGTCCCGGCTTGCAACATGTTCGTCGAAAGGGAGTTGTTTAAAACAGTGGGAGGTTTTCCCGATTTGAGGGCCTCTGAAGATGTTCTTTTATGTTTAAAGTATGGCAATTTCACCCCTATTTGGTTTGTCCCCCGTGCGCATTGTTTTCATATTTTTCGCGATGAGAAAAAGCCTTATTTCCAGAATCAGATGGTTTTAGGGAAATATATTATCATTTACCGTCGAATGATATATCACAAATGGTATTACCAGGAACCGTGGGCAGAGGTGTTTTTACCGTTATTCTTGATGGTCAAAACAGTTCAGATCACAGGCCGTATCATGAATGCAGGCAGGGCACACCTGAAAAAATATATATTGAGTTTCCCGTTATTCTTGGCAGGTCTTTTTTATTGGGGGGTAGGTTTTTACCAGGGGGCCCATCAGAGAAATATGGCGGGAGATAAGAATTGAATAACCCTTTCATCATTGATTATAGGATATGGATAACGGCCCTTCTTAGCTCCGGTTTGGGGGTCCTGTTGATAACACTTTCATCATTTTTTGACAAAAAGCCATTGCTGCTTTTGGCTTGGCCTTTGTCGGCCTTGTTCCTTATTTTTATGGTGATCCAGCCTAAATGGACGGCTGTCCTGATACTATTTCTTAGACCCTTACTGGATGTGCTTTTAAATTTGACCAAGGTAGATGTCGGTGGAGAAGGGGTGGGGATAGGTGTCATATTGAATTTGATGATCATTTTGCTGGCCATATTCTTGGCGTTTTATACTTTGAATTTTCCACAAAATGTCTTTCCCGTTTATTGTTGGGTATTTTTTCTGGTTTTTATGCTCATCACGGTGTCCTACTCACCGGTTCCGAGGGATGGATTGCGCCTGCTTTTTAATTATTTGAGTTACTTTGCCATGTTCATCCTGCCATTCTTAATGATCAAAAATGAAGATGATTTTTTGTTTTGGATAAAAATACTGGGATTGTCTTTTTTATTGCCCATTTTTTGTGCCAATATCGACATGCTTCGGGGAGGTCATTATTTTGAAGACGCGGGAAACCGCATCATGGGTACCTTTACGCACCCCAACATCCTTGCCTTTTATCTGGTATTGGCATTCACATTCTATTTTTATATTTTGAGCGCGGGTTTTTTAGACTCCAAACCATTGGTTACTTTGATCATCAAAGCCATTCTGCTTGATATTCTGGTCCTTTTAGTGGCCACCAAAACACGTAATGCCTGGGTCTCGGTATATGCTGGTTTTGTAATCTACGGTTTTTTGAAAGACAAAAAAACTCTACTTTTTCTTATCGGCATGGTCCCCCTATTGTTGATCATCCCTGATGTGTGGCAAAGGATAAGTAATTTATGGAATGGGGACACAGGGAATAATTATCATGGCGTGAATTCTTTGGAATGGCGCATACAGTTATGGCAGGTCAGTTGGACTAAAATCCTGGAGAGGCCAATTCAGGGCTATGGGCTTGCTTCGTTCCAACCATCGGAAGAAGTTTTCTTTCCGACAGCAAAGGGCATGCATGCCCATAATGCTTATTTAGAAACGTTGTTTGAAACAGGCATCATTGGTTTAATGAGTTTCGTGGCCCTTTTCCTGGGCCCGTTATACATTTTTTTAAGAAATATGTGTTTATCCGTCACTAAAACCCAGGCGCGCATCTGGGCGATCATGGTGGGGTATATCATCAGTTACATGCTTATCTGTTCAGCGGATAATTTATCTTTTTATCTGGCCTTTAACTGGTATGTTTGGTTTTTCATCGGATTGATGCTGGTTGCTTCCTACAGGCACTATTCTGTATGTGTTAATTAACGTTATAACCTTCAGCTGTTCCTGCTTAATCCTGTTTTAACCTTTTCTTCATGTGTGTCTCGCTATTATAAACTGGAACTTTATTCGAGGGAGGTCCTCATGTTTCTGGAAAGCGTTCACATTGCCGATGTACCTGTCCATAATTTAACGATGCAGGAGACGTTAGATGTTATCGAGGAATTTGTTGCTGAAGGTCAACCCGTTTATTTGGGCAGTATCAATGCAGACATGATCGTCCGCTGCAACAGGGATGGTGCCTTTGCTCAATATTACAAAAAATGTCATCTGTGTTTGACTGATGGCGTCCCCGTGCTTTGGGCTTCGAAGTTTTTGGGAACCCCTATAAAAGAAAAAGTGGCGGGGTCTGATCTGGTGCCCCGCCTTTGTGAATTGGCGCAAGCGAAGGGGTATAAACTGTATTTCTTAGGTGGAAGACCGGGTGCGGCGGCGGCGGCTAAAGCGAAACTGCTTAATAATTTCCCTCATTTAAAAATAGTAGGCACCTATGCACCGCCCTTCGGATTTGAAAAAGATCCTCAAGAGCTCAAAACGATAGAGGCGAAGATCAGGCAAGCCAAGCCGGATATTTTGTTAGTCGGTCTTGGAGCTCCCAAACAGGAGCAATGGATCAGGCAGCATTATCAACACCTGGGTGTGCCCATCATGATGGGGGTCGGTGTCACATTTGAATTTATCGCTGAGATCGTCAAGCGCGCCCCGGAATGGATGCAAAAAAGCGGCCTGGAATGGTCCTGGCGGCTGATGATGGAACCCCGGCGGCTTTGGAAGAGGTATTTGATCGATGATATGCAATTTTTCAGTCTGGTATTGAAACAAAAGTTCAATCAGTCGGCAATCTTTTCGGGAAGATAACATGATGAGTGAACGGTTAAAAAGGATATCCTTTCTAGATGGTCTTAGGGGTATGGCCATTCTGATGGTTATTCTTTTCCATGCTTATGCCCGCTGGCCGAATCTTGTCCCTTATGGAAATAAATATAGCGGGCTTCTGTTCTTTAAATACGGATGGCTCGGCGTATATCTTTTTTTTATGATTTCCGGGTTCGTCATCCTTATGACCCTGGAGAAGACGCCTAATTTCTTCCAGTTTATCTACCGTCGCTGGCTGAGGCTTTTCCCAGCCATGCTTATCGTTTCCATGCTGGTTTTTGCCACCGCGCATGTATTGTTTCCGGAGAGACCTGCCGGTGTTCCGCTGCCCAGGGACCTTTTGCCAGGACTTACTTTCATCGATGATGATATCCTGACACGGGTTTTTCATTCCCACCAGGGTTTGCTTGAATATGCTTTCTGGAGTTTATTTGTGGAAGTCAAGTTTTACGTGATGTTCGGCATCATTTTCTTTGCCTTTGGTATCAATACCGCGATTGCTTGCTTGATTGGTTTGTTCCTGGGCCATATTTTAAACAGCCATTTCGTCTCGTTCCTTTCTCCTGGATTCATGGGATGGTTTGCCTCGGGGGCGATGTATTATCTTTATTTTAAAGAGGGGAATAGCAAATGGTTGTGGATGGGCCTGCTGACGTCCTTGGTCAGCGCGGCATTGCTTTCCCGCGGCGAGGGTGCCAATCTGGCAGCCATTATCATGTCGTTATTCTTTGTTGCTGTCCTACTGAGTGAACGCCTGCAATCGGTCGTTGGTTCAAGATTTTTATTGTTCTTCGGATTCATCAGTTATCCTTTGTATCTCATCCACGAAAACATGATGGTATCTTTGATCATCAAATTCGGGCATTGGACTCCCTTTTTACCGGGATTTCTCCTGCCGGTCATCCCCATCATCATCGTTGCTGCGATCGCCTGGTTCGTAGCCATGTACATGGAGACAGGCTTGCGCGATATATTGCGGGGAATAGGGAACCAATGCAGAATAATGAGTTTTAAGGAACAAGGGTCGGTTGTTTAATGAGGAGGATCAAATGAAGAAAATAATTATTCTTATTTTATTGTTATGGACCGTACCAGCCTGGTCTCAAACAACCCCTTACAATTGGCAATTTGTCGGCTGGTACGGGGCAGGGACTTATCCCAATGTGCAATTCGATCCTTCCGTCAAAAACCGGGTTTATTTGACGTCCGACGTCAGCGGTCTTTGGCAAAGTAATAATTTGGGCAATACGTGGACTGCCATCGATCAAGGCTTGGGGGGCTTAATGGTTTCTCAACTGGCCATAGCTCCGAACAATTCAAATGTCCTCTATGCCACCACCAATAGTGGTGTTTACTATTCGTTGAATACCGGACAATCCTGGAATGCAAGCAATACGGCCAATAATCAAATAACCTTTATCCGGCCCAACAATTACCGAAGTTTAACCATTGATCCTGGCAATGCCGCCCATGTATGCATCGGCACCCAGTCGGGACAAGTTTATTGTTCGTCCAATTACGGGCAAAGCTGGCAGAATATTCCTCTCCCGGCTTCAGCTTCCTCATCGCAAGGGCAGCCGATCCCCGCTGTATTTTTTATTGAAAAAGCCGCCAATGATCTTGTCGTTTGCCTTACTCAAGAAGTATTGGATTATAATTTTAGTTCAGGTAGATGGACAACTTTAGGTCAATTCAGCAATATAACCGATGCGATGGAAGATACATGGCTCAACCTCATTTATGTGGTCTCCCAAAACGGGGTCGCGTACATGCAAGATTATGTCCCTGGCACCTGGGTTAATTTGGCTCCGGTTCCGGCTTCATACGGCATTCCTTACCGTATTGATGTGTCGCATCCTTCGTCGACTACAAACCAAGTTTATATATCGTGGTGGAATGCGGGTACGTATACCGGAGGGGTGCTTATGTATCAACCACAATGGTTAACGTGGTTTGATCTCGATAGTAATTTTTATGCTGATCAACTTTCAGACCCCACCCGCCTGTGGGCATCGATATCTACCGTCCAAGAAAGCCTGAAAACAGACCCGGACGATCCGAATGTTTTATTTCGAACAGATAATTGGGGTGTGTGGCGCAGTGATTACGCGGGATTCAGCTGGAATGAAAAAATTATCGGAGCGCCTGATGCCGTGGCTTCGGATGTTGCTGTCACTGCCAATGGGAATATTTATGTTGGAAGCATGGACAACGGTCTTGTAAAAAGTACTAATGGCGGGCAATCCTATACATCAATATTTCCGACAGTTTATGCCAATAACACAGCCGGTAATGTGTGGCGGGTTGCTGTCATCGGAAATCGGATCGTAGCCACTTCCTCACCCTGGAATGAGAACATTAACCAGGTCATTGTCAGTGAAAATGGCGGCCTGACTTTTCAACTGGTCTCCAGTGGATTGCCCAACCCGCCGCCAACGGTCAATACCATGTGGGGAACAGGATACCCCAAAGCTTTGGCCGTTGACCCCAATAATCCTCAAACAATCTATTTGGGTATTGACGGCGATAATGGGGGAGGGCTGTTTGTTTCCTATAATGGCGGATATAATTGGAGCCTTACACCGGGGCAGCCTGGTTCGAAGCGGGTTTATCATGGCCTGGCGGTTGATCCGGCCAATTCAAACAATATTGTATGGGGTGCGTCAGGCAATAATGGCGGTGTGTACGTCTCCAAAGACAAAGGCAATACATTCAATTACGCAGAAACCAGCATGCAATGGGTTTTTAATTTAGCCATTGATCCTACCGGGATCATTTACGCCGGTGGTAATCAAGGTGCCTACGCAACATTGTATGTTTCAGATCCTACAGAAACTAATTTTAGCATGCTTCACCAATTTAGTGATGGCGTTGGCACCGCGGTGGATGGGATCGCTATCAATCCAACGAACCCCAAAGTGATCGCTGTCAGTACTGTCAATTGGAGCAGTGATTCCCCCTGTGTATATTATTTGACGACCGATGCTGGACAGACCTGGACACAAATTAATGGTAATTTACCTGCCGGTGCCGGAGCTTCAGAAATGACATGGGACACACAAGGGAAAAATCTTTACATTGCCCGTTATGCGGGATCTGTGTGGCGTGTCAATCTGCAATCAAGTATTTAATCATGAGGTTTTTAAGCCTATGGCCATGGCGAATTTTTATTTAGGAGAATTGCTCGTTAAGAATGGAGTGATCACGCCCCCACAGCTCCGGGATGCTTTAGAAACGCAAAAGAAACTCGGTCAGCCATTGGGCGCCACCTTGATCTTTATGGGGATCGTCAGTGAAGAGAAAGCCATTCTCCCATCGCTGGCTGAAAAATTTGATACCGGTTTTATTTCCCTCAAATCCACCCCTGTTTCTCCCGCAGCCCTAAGCCAATTACCTGTCAGAGCTGTCAATTATTACAAAGTTTTTCCTGTTAAATATGAAAAAGGCATTTTAACGGTGGCCATGGCGAATCCTTCGGACACCACCGTTCTTGATGATCTAGCCATGGTGGCCCATGCTCATATTCATCCAGTTTTGGCAGGGGAGAGGGATATCCAGGAGGCGATCCGTCAGCATTATGGGCTTGGTGCTGAGACCATTGAGAGGATGTTGTCTGATACACAAATGATGACCATAGACGTTCCTGCGACAGAAGCCATTGATGAGTCCTCTACTGAGGCATCCATCAGCCAATTCTTAAATCAAATTTTATTACACGCACATCTCGACTCTGCGACAGACATTCATATTGAACCTTTTGGCAATGAACTGCGCATCCGCTATCGCGTTGATGGAGTCATGTATGATGCGCAAGTCCCTAAAAATATCCGTTTTTTTAAAGATGCCTTGATCTCGCGCATCAAGATCCTCTCGAATTTGAATATCGCCGAAAAACGTCTTCCCCAAGATGGCCGTTTTAAAGTCAAAGTGGAAAACACCGACATGGACCTGCGGGTGTCCTTTTTACCTACGTCTTACGGGGAAAGTTGCGTTATCCGTCTATTGAACACCTTTCATTTATATAATTTTGAGGATTTAGGCATCATAGGGTCCGAGCGTAAGCATTTGGATGTTTTGATGTATAAGCCTCATGGGATCATTTTTCTGACAGGGCCCACCGGCAGCGGAAAAACCACGACCTTGTATTCGTGTTTAGCTGCCATCAATGCCGAAGATACTAAAATTATCACCGTTGAGGACCCGGTGGAATATCAACTCAAAGGTGTGGTGCAAGTGCAGGCCAACCCGGCGATCGGCCTGACCTTTGCCACGGCATTACGGTCCATCCTGCGCAATGACCCGGATGTGATCATGATCGGGGAGGTGCGTGATTTTGAAACGGCCCAGATCGCCATTCAAATGTCACTGACGGGGCATTTGGTTTTTTCAACCTTGCATACTAATGATGCTGCCTCAGGCATTACCCGTTTGATTGATATAGGCATTGAACCTTATTTGATCGCTTCTTCAGTGGAGTGTTTCCTGGCCCAGCGTTTGGTGAGATTATTATGTCCTGTATGTAAAAAACCAACAGCATATACCGATACTATTAGGAAGGAATTTAAATTAAATCATATCAGTGAGGTCCCTGAGATCTATGAAGCGGTGGGGTGTAAGGAGTGCCGCATGACGGGATATAGTGGCCGGCAAGCCATTTGTGAATTCTTGGTGCTCAATGAAAAAATGCGCAGCATGATCACCGGGAGGGCGACCAGCCGGGAAATTAAACAGTTGGCCATTTTAGATGGCATGAAAACATTGCGCCAGCATGGGTGGGAAAAAGCAGCTTTAGGTCTTACCAGTCCCAGTGAAGTTTTAAGGGTCACCGAAGACGAATAGCTAATATGTATAAAGAAATTGATGCTTACGGAATTATAGGAGATTTGCACACCGTTGCCCTGGCAGGCAATGATGGTTCCATTGATTTTATGTGCTGGCCGGATTTTGATTCTCCCACCATATTTGGCGCTTTATTAGACGATAAAAAGGGCGGTTATTTCAAAATATGTCCTGTATGGAAACAGGGGATTACAAAGCAGATATATTTACCGGACACCAATATATTGTTCACGAGGTTTCTTTCTGATGATGGGGTAGCGGAAATCTGTGACTACATGCCTGCGGGACGGCCTGAACTTAAGCATATGCTTGTAAGAAGGGTCAAAACCATTAGGGGGGAGATCAAATACCGGCTGCTTTGTGAGCCCAAATTTAATTATGGGTTAAGCAAGCATAAAACAACTCTTAGAAATGATGGCGTTTTATTTGAATCTCAACATAGTGATAAATTGACCCTCCTTTTGCGTTCAGACCTGCCATTGAAATTGATCGATGGATCTGCCCATGCGGAATTTACTTTGAAAGTAGGGCAAAGTGTTAATTTTATTCTGGAGAATTTCGATCAAAACGCCCCGGGGGTCCCGGCAGAACAGTATATTGAAGGAAAGCTGGAGGCGACGATTGATTTCTGGAGAAGATGGATCAAACGTTCAAACTATCAAGGGCGGTGGAGGGAAATAGTTAACCGCTCAACGTTGACACTGAAACTATTGATCTCAGAAAAATACGGGGCCATGGTCGCATCCCCGACCTTTGGTTTGCCTGAATTGATCGGCGGCCCGCGGAATTGGGATTACCGTTATGCCTGGATCCGTGACACATGTTTTACGCTTAATGTTTTGATGCGTTTGGGATATGTCGATGAGTGCGGGGCCTTTATGCGTTGGATAGAGGCCCGTTGCGCCCGACTCAAAGAGGATGATTCTTTACAGATCATGTATGGCATTGATGGGCGGCAGGACCTGACGGAAAGGACCTTGCCGCACTGGGAGGGGTACAAGAAATCCCATCCTGTACATATCGGTAATGCCGCATCTAATCAAATTCAGTTGGACATCTATGGGGAACTAATGCAGTCAGTGTATTTGTATAATAAATTTGGCCAACCCATTTCGTATCATTTTTGGGACAATATCCTGCGGTTAATGGAATGGTTATGCAAGAACTGGCAAAGACCGGACAAAGGGATTTGGGAGATCCGGGGGCCCGATCAGAGTTTTCTTTATTCCAAAGTGATGTGTTGGGTGGCTTTGGATCGTGCCATTAAATTGGCCGTGGAAAGATCATTACCTGCACCTTTGGGAAAATGGATACAGCTTAGGGATGAGATTAATATAGAAATCCGCCGTGACTACTGGAACCCCCAACGCCAAAGCTTCACTCAATTTAAAGGTTCGCAGGCCCTGGATGCCTCCAGCCTCATCATGCCGCGCGTTGACTTCATTGGGGCTAATGACCCTCTGTGGCTTTCAACACTCAAAGGTATAGAGGAGGAATTAATGGACGATTCTCACGTGTATCGTTATCGGGTGGAATCGGCTGCTGATGATGGTGTTCCGGGACAGGAGGGGACTTTTTGCATGTGCACATTTTGGTATGTGGAATGTTTAGCACGATGCGGAAAGCTTAATCAAGCCAGGTTTTATTTTGAAAAGATGTTAGGCTACTCCAATCATCTTGGTCTATTTTCCGAGGAGCTGGGCCCAAAAGGAGAAAGCCTGGGAAATTTTCCGCAAGCGTTCACTCATTTGAGCCTGATCGATGCTGCTTTTGAATTAGATCACCGTTTAAATTTGATTGCAAAAGATTGAGGATGTTTAAAATACACAACGTTCCTTAATTTTCATTTTCAATTCATCTTCTCTTCATTTCGGTTTTGTTATTTTGTATACAGAATAATGAAAACATCCATCAAGGAGGCCGCAATGGAAAATCAACAACAGAACAAGCAGCAAGCAAACCCAAAGGGTTCTGAGACAAGAAAACAGTCTAATCAACCGACCTATGGGGATAAGCCATGGCAAAATCCGCAATCAAAAGATTCGGGTAAGGACGATTCCTGCGGTTGCGGTCCGGAAGGTGAAAAAAGCAATAAAAAGGAAACTGCAACCACCAAACGCAGTTAAGGCTGTTCACCTTAGCAAGCCGACAAAAGGATTGTTGGCTTGCCTTTTCATTTTATAAAGGCCCAGTTGGAGTATGGAATACTTTTCAATGGTAGCCAAATGGCTTTCCAGTAAAGCTGCGCAGCCGATCGCATGCTTGATGGCCTTCTTTGTCATATTGCTTTGGGTCATGGGGGGATTTCTCCTTCATTTCAATGAAACATGGCAGCTTATCATCAACACGGTTTCAGCAGTCGTTTCCATTGCTATGCTTTTTATCATTCAAAACAGTCAAAGTCGTCATACCATTGCCATCCAGCTCAAACTTGATGAGATCATACGTGCCACGAGGGGGGCCCATAACGAAATGATGGATATAGAAAAATTGACCGATGAAGATCTGGAGAGGATTCAAAAAAAATATGGTTTATTAGCACAGAAAACTAAGGAAGATTTGAAAAAAGGCATGCAGGATACACATACCCCGGATATTGGCAACATCATCACTGAAAAAGCAGAGGAATAGATAAGGAGGGTTTATGAAAATAACAATGATCGTATTTTTGATTATTACAGCATGTTGGGCAGGGGTAGGTTTTACGCAAAGCGATGCAGGGTCGGGTTCAAATGGTGCAGGAGCATCGGTGGGATCTTCTGCAGGGCAGGTAGGAACATCTTCATCCTTTGGCTCCGGAAATAATGCGAATACCACCAATGAATTAAAAGATGGCCGTAAAAATACGGCCGCTGACCAGAACAGTGCCCAAATGAATATGGAAAATAATGGTGAGAATAACAATGGGAGCATTGGAACTACCATCAATAGCACCACTAACTAGGGAGTCCTTATGATGGAGAGGGTGATGAAATATGTGAGCATGATAATGGTGGCCTTAAGTCTCTGCAATGGCTCTAGTGCCTTCGGACAAGGGGAAAAATTAGAACCCTCCTTATCTCCCGGTACTGGTTTGGTATCTAAACAGGGAGCGGCAGATATAAGAGCTTCCGTACTGCCGCCGCCTGATGTTGGGCTAGTGTCTAAAGAGAATGTGCCGGAAATCGGGGGCTACCAGATAGGTGTTGACGATATCCTGGACATAAATGTCATAAAACCAATTCCTTTTACCAGCAGAATGACGGTGACATCTGATGGCAGTATAACATTTCCGTATATAGGAAGCGTGCGGGCCCAAGGCCGCACGCTTTCTCAAGTCCAATCAGAAATCCAACATCGGCTTTACGACGGTGGGTACATGGACGATCCGGTGGTTTCTGTTTCACTTTGGGAAGCGCGAAGCAAGAAATTCACCATTTATGGACAAGTTTACCATCCGGGGGCGTATTTACTGAGTGGGGGAATGTCCCTCTTACGTGCGATTAGCCTGGCCGGAGGGTTAAGTGTTCCAGGTTCAACAGCCATGATCAAGGTTTTACATCCCAACAAAGATGGCAGGGGTAATTCTGAGGTTTTTGAATCCGATATCACGGCGCTCATTAATGGCATCAAGAAAGATTATTTCATACGAGCCGGCGATACGGTCGTTGTGACCCTAGACAAGTTTTTTGTCTACGGGGAAGTTAATCATCCCGGGAGTTATCCCGTGGAAGAGAATATGTCATTTCTTGATGCCATAACCATTGCAGGAAGCTTTATTGAACGAGGTTCAACCGGAGTGATCAAACTTTTAAGGCCAAACGGTATGCCTAAAGAAATGACCCTTGATATTAAAGATATTTTAAATGGTGAGGACCAAGGTCTGAAAGTACAATCCGGGGATATTATCGATGTGATGGTAGACAAGTTTTTCATTTATGGCCAAATCGCCCGTCCCGGCGCATACCCCGTTCGTGACAATATGGATATCATGTACGCCATCACGGCTGCCGGAGGGTTTATTCAATCGGGATCCAGGGGAAAAATCAAGCTGTTTCGTGCTAAACAACAGGAAAATGAGACTCCTGTTTTTGAATCCGATATTCAGTCAATTTTAGTCGCTCGCAATCAGAAGGTAATTGTGCGTGCGGGGGATACTATTGTTGTTACTTTAGATAGATTCTTTGTCACAGGCCAGGTCAATCATCCGGGTACTTATACTGTCGAAGAGCATATGTCATTGCTCAATGCCATCAGTATGGCGGGCGGCCTTACGGCAGATAATTCAAACGGCAAGATAGAGCTTCTGCGGCCAACCCAGGGCGGTGGCCCAGGGCAGCAGATCAACACAGATTTTATATCTGTTTTAAATGGGGCTGCGCCCAGTGTGTCTATCCATGCTTTGGACACAGTTGTTGTCATTGCTAACAAGTTTTATGTTTATGGGGAAGTAAACAAGCCGGGGATGTATTCCCTGGCATCAAAAACGACTGCCTTGACCGCCATTTCCATTGCCGGTGGCTTTACCAGATTTGGTTCCGCGAGCAGGGTAAAAGTCGTCAGAATGGATGAAAAAACAGGAAAATATGAACTTATCAAGGTCAATATCGCGCAAGCCATAGCCGGTAATTTTAAAGCAGATGTACTGCTTATGCCGGGTGATGTTGTCGTTGTTTCTGAAGGAGTATTCTAAAAATTCCTGAAGCGTTTAAATTTAAAAACCCCTGGGGGGTTAATGATTCCAGATTAGGCATACATTTTGGAGATGCATGCGATTTTCTGGATCCAGCTCTCGCAGGAGAGCAATTTTATTAACCCGTAGGGGCTTTTAAATCCATTATTATTTTAGCGAGTAAAAGATTAAGAAAGTATGAAACCAGAATTAAAAACCGGAAAGCTTAAGAAGCCTACATTAATTTTCTTTTAATCCCTCCTTCATGTCATATTCTCTAAACTATGCCTGAATTCCGCCGAATACAAAATTTATTTGGCCATGATGACAGTTTAACGAATGGTTCCCATCTAAGGAGTAAATTTATGCCAAAGAAAATAGTTGCTGAATTATTGATAGATCGCTTGATCCAATGGGGTGTTGATACTATTTTCAGCCTTCCAGGGGATGGGATCAACGGAATTTATGAAATCCTTCGTCTCAAAGAACATAAGATCAAGGTGGTCCAGGTGCGTCATGAAGAAGCCGCTGCCTTTGCTGCTTGCGCCTATGCCAAATATTCCGGACGATTGGGTGTTTGTTTATCCACCTCAGGTCCCGGCGGGGTACACTTGCTCAATGGTCTTTACGATGCCAAATTTGACGGCCAACCCGTATTGGCTATTACAGGCCATACTTTTCATGACCTGATCGGAACGCATTATCAGCAGGATTTAGACCTCGATAAATTATTCATGGATGTGGCTTCTTATAACGAACGGATCATGGGGCCTTCGCATGTGCATAATGTAGTGGATGAAGCGATCAAAACCGCTTTAAGCCAGCGTACGGTTGTTCATATCAATATTCCTAAAGATATCCAGGAATGGAAATTAAATGGACAAAGTTCTCCTGCCAATATTCCTGCGCACAGCGCCAATATTTATAAAACCTCAAGACCTATACCGTCCCAGGCAGATTTGGAAGCAGCGTCCGCTCTGATCAATGCGGGAGAAAAAGTTGTCATTTTAGCCGGACGCGGTGCTTTAGATTCACGGGATGAAATTTTGCAACTGGCAGCCCTGACCCAAGGGGTGATCATTAAAGCCCTTTTGGGCAAAGCAGTAGTTCCTGACGATCATCCTCATACGACGGGCGGTATAGGACTGCTCGGTACTGCGCCTTCTCAGGATGCCATGCAAGAATGTGATACCTTGATCATGGCTGGAACAAGTTTCCCCTATATGGAGTTCTATCCGAAACAGGATGTCCGTACTGTACAGATCGATATTGATCCCGCACGCATTGGCCTGCGCCACGATGTAGAAGTTGGATTGACAGGGGATTGCCGTGAAACTTTGCGGGCATTAATTAATATGATGGAGCCCAAACAGGATAAAAACTTTTTGGTCAAATCCCAGGAGAGGATGAAACAATGGAATGGGCTTTTGCATGCGCAAGGCACGCGAAAGGACAAGCCTCTTAAACCGCAAGTCGTGGCCTTTGAGTTGAGTTCCCTTCTAGATGATAATTGTATTATATGCTCGGATACAGGAACCGTCACCACTTGGGCTGCACGCCATATCCAGATCCGTGAAAATATGCAATTTTCCGTTTCAGGGACATTAGCGAGTATGGCTAATGGCCTGCCTTATGCCGTTGGAGCAGCTATGGCCAATCCTGGTCGTCAAGTCATTTGCCTGTGCGGGGATGGTGGTTTTTCCATGCTGATGTGTGAATTGGCCACCATCGCCAAATATAAACTTCCTGTCAAAGTTGTCATTTTTAAGAACAATTCTTTAGGCATGATCAAATGGGAACAGATCGCTATGGAAGGTAATCCTGAATACGGGGTAGAGCTTCATCCTATTGATTTTTCGAAATTCGCAGAATCCTGCGGAATCCCCGGTTTTACCCTTGATGATCCTGCACAAGCCCAGGCGATCCTAGGCCAGGCACTGAGCGTGCCGGGTCCGGCACTCGTCGAAGCTTTGGTTGACCCGCATGAACCTCCCTTGCCCGGCCACATCAGTTCGACCCAGGCCTGGCATTTTGCAGAATCCATGATGCGCGGAGAGAAAGACCGATGGGACATTATAAAAACAGTTGTTGAGAATAAAATTCGTCGGATATTCTGAGGTTATATATGAGAATCATTCTTTTATTTTTTATATCCATAATGAATTTAACGGGGCTTTGCTTTGCGCAATACAGTTCGTTGGGGGATAGCGGATCTTCCCCTACAGAAGGCGGGGATTCAGCGCAAAGCATGGCTCCTTCCACGGGGACGGCCGATTCTGCTGGAAGCGGATACTCTTCCAGGGAACAAGGTGATCCGGGGGAAAACAGTGGCTATTATGCGACTGGTCCTGGAGATGCGGATGGAATCGGATTTTCTTCCCCCGAGGGGCAGTCTAGCGTTGGGTACACAGCCACCCCTGCAGAAATTCAGCCTTCTTCCTTTGATTCCACAGATGGAAATCCTGATGAGGGAAATAATGAAAATAGCGGGGACAATGATCCAGGTGCACCAAACGGTGAGCCCACTAATAATTGACAGATAGGGGGTTTTTATGGTCAAAATTCTGGATTGTGCCAAGAATATTCCTGAGCCGAATAAAATTAAAATGAGCGAAGCTGAAATCGATGAGGAACTAAAAGATACTTTTCCAGCCAGTGATTCTCCCTCTTGGACCCTTGGCCTTGATCCTGATAAGGCGTCCATGAAGGTAATGAAAATACATGCCTATGGGGGCCCTGAGCAGTTATGTTACGAAAATGCACCTCTTCCCCAAGTTTTAGATGGACAAATACTGGTCCGTGTCTGTGCGGCTTCCGTAAATCCCATTGATTGCAAGTTAGCCTCAGGGGCATTAAGACCTGTCATGAACAACAAAGCGGTCGCTTTACCTTGGATCCCGGGCGGGGATTTTTCCGGCATTGCGGAAATTATAGGAGAGGGCGTCAGGGATGTAAAAAAAGGAGATGTTATTTACGGCAATAGCCCTGCAGGGGGTGCTTACGCCCAGTTTGTCGTAGCACAAAGCAATGCTGTTACTCTTAAACCAAGGAAGCTTAATTATATCGAAGCTGCCTCAGTGCCTATTGCCGGCCTGACGGCCTGGCAGGCTTTGTTTGAGCAAGGGCATTTGCATAGTGGGCAGACCGTACTCATCCACGGCGGAGCAGGCGGGGTAGGATCCTTTGCTATCCAGCTGGCCCGTTGGAAAAATGCCAAGATAATAGCCACAGGGTCGAAGGAGCGTATGGAATATTTACGTACGCTGGGGGCTGATCAAGTCATTGATTATAAGACCACGCTTTTTGAATCTGTTGTTGAAGATGTTGACCTGGTCATTGATCTCATTGGAGGAGAAACTCAAGAGAGATCATTCAAGGTCATTAAGACCGGCGGGTGTCTCGTATCAACGATCAATCCACCATCACAAGAGTTGGCCCATCAATATAAAATCAATGCGGTCATGATGACCATGAAACCATCCACGCATCAGTTGAAAAAATTAGCTGAGCTATTGGACGGCAGATTGATCAAACCTAATGTCACCAAAACTTACCATTTATCACAGGCCCAAGAGGCGTGGAAGGACATATTATCTCATCATACACGGGGAAAAATAATTCTCGAGATGTAGAAAGGTTGAGGAGAATATGAAAATTTCATCTATTGAAATACAGGATTTGAGCATAAATACGATCCGGTTTTTAGCTGCTGATGCAGTAGAAAAAGCTAAATCCGGTCATCCGGGGACTCCCATGGGACTGGCCCCCCTGGCGTATGTATTGTGGAAACAATTCTTAAAACATAACCCGCAAAATCCTCAATGGCCCAATCGTGACCGTTTCATTCTTTCCGCAGGCCATGCTTCTTTGCTTCTTTACAGCATGCTCTACCTCACGGGATACAATATAAGCTTGGAAGACATTCAACAATTCCGGCAGTGGGGCAGCCGGACTCCGGGACATCCTGAGTATGGGCACATTCCTGGCATTGAGACTACCACAGGACCTCTTGGCCAAGGTTTTGCTAACAGTGTCGGGATGGCCATGGCTGAACGCCATTTGGCTGCCCATTTCAATCGTCCTGGGTACACCATCGTTGATCATTATACCTATTGCATGGCCAGCGATGGTGACATGATGGAAGGGATTTCATCTGAAGCAGCTTCTTTGGCCGGCAACCTTGGTTTGGGAAAGCTAATTTGTTTTTACGATCATAATCAGGTGACGATCGAAGGTGCCACGACATTGGCTTTTTCCAAAGAGGATGTAGGTAAAAGGTTTGAAGCCTACGGATGGCAGGTTTTGGAGGGATATGACGGGAATGATATTGAAGCTATCTCAAGACTGATTTCCCGGGCAAAGGCAGAAGAAAGCAAACCTACCTTGATCATTCTCCATACGCATATTGGTTACGGCAGTTTGCAGCAAGATACGGCAGCAGCGCACGGAACTCCGCTAGGCGAAAGTAGCTTAAAGCATGCCAAAGAAGTATTAGAATGGCCGCAAGAGCGTTCATTTTATGTTCCTACCGAGGTTTTGAATCATTTGAGAGAAGCATTGGAAAATGGAAAAAAAGCTGAAACGGAGTGGAATGCACGTTTTGAAGAATATTCCAGGAAATTTCCAGGCCATCAGAAGCAATGGCATAATTTTATGAAGGGCATATTACCGGAGGGTTGGGAGCAAGAGCTTCCTTTGTTCGCTGATAATAAACAAGAACCCATGGCTACACGCAGTGCTTCAGGCCGGGTATTGAATGCCCTGGCTGCTAAAATTCCAAATCTATTCGGCGGTTCTGCAGATCTGGCCCCGTCCACGGATACCTATTTAAAAGGATGGGGGGATTTTCTTGAAGATAATTATGGAGGACGTAATCTTCATTTTGGCGTAAGGGAGCATGCCATGGGAGCGATCATCAATGGTTTGACCTTGCATGGCGGTCTCATGGCCTTTGGGGCCACTTTTCTTATATTTTCTGATTACATGCGTCCCCCCATTCGTTTAGCCGCCTTGATGAACATTCCTTCCATTTTTGTTTTTACACACGATTCTATCGGTCTGGGTGAAGATGGCCCCACCCATCAGCCTATTGAACAACTCATGGCTTTACGGGCGATCCCTAATATTACCGTGATCCGTCCGGCAGATGCCCATGAAACGCGTGAAGCCTGGAAGTATGCGCTTTCAAACCGCCGCGGTCCAGTTGTCCTGGTATTAACCCGTCAAAAAGTGCCTGTTCTTGATCAAAACAAATATGGGTCAGCAAAGAATTTGAACAAAGGAGCGTACACCTTGTCCAGTACAAAAATCCCTCCTCAATTGATATTGATGGCAACAGGCTCCGAAGTGTCTTTAGCGCTGGCGGCCCAAGAGAAACTGGCAGCACAAAATATAACCGCAGAGGTTGTCAGCATGCCCAGTTGCGAAATTTTTAACGCCCAGCCGAAGGACTACAAAGACATCGTTCTTCCGCCAAACATTAAAAAACGATTAGTGATTGAAGCCGGCAGCCCTAAGGGCTGGCGGGAATGCGCGGGATGTGAGGGGGATATAATCGGCATCAACCGGTTTGGCGCATCCGCTCCTGGGTCAGTTGTTATGGAAAAAATGGGATTTTCTGTGGAGAATGTCGTCAATCACGCGCTTCTTTTAGTGGGAAAGACGGATGAGGGAGGGTAATCTATAATAGGTATTAATTATGTTTTAACCTTTCCTTCATTTGCAGATTGTTAACATATCCCAGTGTAGAAATGAAGCATTGCTTACACAGGAGGGAAGCTATGGTAAATAAAAAGAAGTTTTTCTTTAAGAATAGGGTTAAATGTTTTTTTACAGAGCCAGGAAAAGTTGGTAAAAACCGTATCAAGGAGGATGAGGGAAACCCCGGCATCGAGGAAATTAGCGACCAATGGAGAAAGGATCATCAGCATTTGGAGAATCCCCCAGAAGATGAGGATCAATCCTAGAAGGATCAATTTTGGTGAGAAAGTTAAGTGTTTTTATCTTCATCCTTTGTTTTTTATGGACAGCTTCAGCTTGGGGTCTGGAAATTTATTTAAAGAATGGAGATAAAATAAGCGGGGTCATTGTAAGCGAAGACAGTAAGTCCCTCTTAGTGCAAACTTTGGCTGCAGGGGAGATTAAGATCAACAAATCTTTTATTGATCTGTCTAAAACATACCCCGAGCGATATGGACCTCCCACCCTCAAGCAGCCGCCAAACGTGGCTGTCCCCGCGGTTGTATGGAAGAAAGATTTTTCATTGGGATATACCCAAAATGGCGGCAACACCAAAAGCCAGCTAGGGCAAATGTCAACGGCGATTAACCGTAAAACCCCTTTTAATGAAACGACATTCAAATTAGATGCCAATTATTCTTCTTCTGATGGTGTAATGAACGGCAAGAAATTTTATGGATTACTGCGTTATGCTTATAGTTTTGGCGATAACCTAAAGTGGTATAACTTTTATAAGTTGGAGGGGGACCAGGATTATTTTGCCGATATTTACTACCGCGTGACCCCTTCTACGGGTGTGGGGCATTGGTTTTCGGACACGGATAATTTAAAGGCCATGACTGAGTTAGGCATAGGCTACCAGTACACCAGTTATCGTATAGAGACGACATCAGGCCAAGGAGAGCCGGTATTAGTGCCGCGGGCATTCATCGATAAGCGCTTGATAGGAAATTTACATTTATCCGAAGATTTGACAGTTTATCCGTCTTTAGAGGATTTTAATGACTACCGTGTCAGGTCCGAAACCGACCTGGTCAATCAAATAACGCAACGCTGGTCATTTAAAATCAGCTACGTCAATGACTATAATAACGCTCCACCACCGGGAATCAAAAAGGATGATGACACGTGGGTGACGTCATTGGAGTACCATTTTTAGTTGTCCGGCCAATCTTCTTAATCGTCATTTTTTATTGTTGTTTTCATCTTCTCTTAATCTACGCTCAAGTATACTTTCATCCATGAGCGTCATGACCCTATCCCCAAAACCGGCTTTTAATGGCGACAAGAAAAACCTTATCCATTTTCTTGTCCCCTATGAAAAGACGTTCCTTAGAGTCGTTCTGCCATGGGTCCCTTTGCAGCTTAGTACGGCCCATTTGACGTTAATGACCGTCGGGTGGTCAATGGGTATTGTAATGGCTGGATACTTCTCGAGAGGTGATATCAGATGGTTGTGGTTATTCAGCGGGTTCATATTATTGCAGTATATAACTGACATGTTGGACGGTGAAGTGGGGCGCGCACGTAATAGCGGTCTTATAAAATGGGGATTTTATATGGACCATTTTTTAGATTATATTTTCTTGTGTGCCATCATTATCGGTTATTCTTTTTTGTTGCCATCATCTTATTTTATTCTGGTTTTATTAAATTTGGTTTTCCTGGCGGGTTTCATGATTCATAGTTTCTTGGATTTCGCCATAACCAATAATTTTAAAATAAGTTGCAACCAATTCGGTGTTTCGGAGGCGCGTTTTCTTTTGATTCTTTTTAATATCGTGTTAGTGCTTGCTGGCAGAGCGTTGCTTGTAAAGGTATTCCCTTACGTTGTCCTGGCATCTTTTTTGGGATTATCTTTTTTAGTTTATAGTTCTCAGAAGGTTTATCAACACATTGATGCCATGAAGCAGGCTCAAGAGGAATCTTAACAAAATCAGGGAGGTCCTATGGTGCAGAAATTCCCCTCAATCCTTAAAATTATTATCACGCCTTTATTGGTATTTCAACTGACAGGGTGCGGAACTCTTTTATATCCCGAACGCCGGGGCCAAATGGCAGGTCATTTGGATGCTGGTGTTGTCATCCTTGATGCCATAGGTCTGTTATTCTTTATAATTCCCGGTGCGATAGCTTTTGCCGTGGATTTTAGTAATGGGACTATTTATTTGCCTGCCCGGCCGGTTATTATCGAGCACAGTGCGCAATTGCGGGAGATCAAATTTGATCCCAAACACACCTCAATGGCTCAAATTGAAAAAATTATCAAAGATCAAACAGGATATGCGGTGCATTTGACCCAAGGAAATGTACGCATCACGCGTTTAAAATCCAAAGATGATATGATGGTCCATTTTGCAGAAGCTTCGGAAAATATTCAAGATAATAAACTTGCACTTAATTAAGCAGGGAGCCCATGATGACCAATGAATCAATCTTACTGCTACTGATCTTAATCTTACTTTTAGGTGTTTTACCTTCGTGGCCTTACAGCAGTTCATGGGGATACGGACCTACTGGCGGTTTAGCAGTGGTCTTGGTGGTCCTTTTGGTTTGGGTACTTGTCGAGGGAAGGCCGCTGTTTAGAAGTACCGGCGAAGATGTGAGGGCAACATTGCAGGATACCGGCCATGACTTGCAAGCGGCAGGCCGTGATGCGGCCTCTTCTTTAAGAGGGGCTGTTCAACAATGATTCTTTTTAGCAGGTCAAGCGATAAGTGTTAATCCTGTATTCATCTTTTCTTCATTTTAAGTTCGGTATATTACTTTTTAAATAATACCAACACATGGCGTACCAACCAAAGGAGAAAAAGATGATAAAACCAAAATCCAGTACAAGGTCTCAAGAATCGATGGATGCTTTAGATTGGTCGTATGTGGAGTTGCAAGAAAATGATTTTTTAGAAAGCCAGGCCCAGGAATTTGTGTTTGCTGTCAAGGAAGAAGAATAAAAAATATGGAAGTATTGACTCATCAGACACAAAGGGAGCTTTCATTGGGAGAAAAAGGTCCTTTAGGGGCCAGCTTGAAAGCTGAGGGGGTCAATTTTGCCATATTTTCTGAGTATGCACAGGAAGTATTTCTTTTGTTGTTTGATGCCCCTGATTCGCCGGCAACAGATACGATTAAGTTAAACCGTAGCGAGAATATTTGGCATGTTTTTGTAAAAGGGATCAAGGCAGGACAATTATACGGATATAAAGTCAACGGGGAATACAACCCTAAGGAAGGCAAGAGGTTTAACCCCTTTAAACTTATAATAGACCCGTATGCCAAAGCGGTCAGCGGTAAATTCAAGAACCAGGAAAATTTGATCTTTTCTTATGATGTCAATGCAACGGATAAAGACCTGGTCATGGACCAGAGGGACAATGCCTCTATAGTCCCTAAATCCATTGTCATTGACGACGCTTTTGACTGGCAAGGCGACAAATCTCCTGAAGTCAGCATGGATCAATTGATCATTTATGAGACCCATGTGAAGGGGATGACGGCCCATCCTTCCTCAGGAGTTAAACATCCCGGCACCTATTTAGGGTTTATTGAAAAAATCCCTTACTTAAAGAAATTAGGTATAAACGCCGTGGAACTGATGCCCATCCATGAGTTTTTTATCCGTAACGAATTACTTGAAAAGAAACTTTCAGATTATTGGGGATACAACTCCATTGGTTTTTTTGCTCCGGAACTATCGTACAGCACCCAATCTCAATTGGGCTGTCAAGTGACTGAATTCAAGACCCTTGTCCGTGAGCTCCACAAATCGGGTATCGAGGTCATTTTGGATGTCGTCTACAATCACACCGGAGAAGGCAATCATTTGGGGCCGACCTTATGCTTGAAAGGCATCGATAACCCTTCTTATTACGCGCTGGTAAATAATCCGGACGGAAACCAGGAACCCTACCGTTTTTATTTAAATGATACCGGTTGCGGCAATACGGTGAATGTTGAAAAACCAGCGACCATGGACCTTGTGTTGGATTCTTTAAGGTATTGGGCCGAGGTTATGCACGTAGACGGGTTTCGTTTCGACCTAGCGTCAATTTTAGCCCGTGCCCAGGGGCAATTCAGTCATGCCTCTGTTTTTTTTGAAGCTATTGCCAAAGACCCTTTATTAAGCAAGGTCAAAATGATCGCCGAACCATGGGACTTGAGTACTTATCAAGTAGGAAATTTCCCGCCGGGCTGGTGTGAATGGAATGGAAAATTCAGGGATACCGCGCGCAAATTTCTTAAAGGGGATGAATCACAAGCGGGAGAAATGGCCAAGAGGCTTACCGGATCTGCAGATCTTTATCAGAACGATGGAAGAAAACCTTATCACAGCATTAATTTCATCACCTGCCATGATGGTTTTACCATTCACGATCTTTATTCCTATAACGAAAAGCACAATGAAGCCAATCTTGAAGAAAATCGCGATGGCAGCAATGATAATCTTTCATGGAATTGTGGCGTTGAAGGTGAAACTCAAGAGGAAGAAGTCTTACGTTTGAGAAAACAGATGATCAAGAATGCATTATGCTGCCTTTTTTTTTCCTCCGGTACACCTATGATCCTATACGGTGATGAACTCATGCGGACCCAGAAGGGAAATAACAATATTTATTGTCAAGACAACGACCTGAGCTGGTTAAACTGGGACAATATCAAGCAATACCCTGATATTTTAGATTTTTGTACCAAAGCCATTGCTTTTAGAAAATCCTGTCCCATCTTAAGGCGTCGAAGATTTTTTAAGGGGGAAAATACGAATGGCCAAGACGTGCCTGATATTTCCTGGTTTGGGAGGCATTTGGATACTCCTCATTGGGAGAGGCCCATGCTCAAGACCATTTGTTTTCAATTGGCCGGACACGAAGCGCCTTCGGTCGTGGGAGAATATCATCTTTTTTTTGTTTTTAATATGAATTACCGGGCAGCTGTTGTCCATTTACCTCAATTTGAAGGGCTCAAGTGGTACCGTTTGGTGGATACCTCCCAGAAATCCGGAGAAGATTTCAGGTCCTACGATAAAAGACGATTATTGCGGAGGCAGGACAGGCATTACTGTGCCGGGCGTACGGTCAACATTTTATGGGGAGGGAAATGACCCCAAGATGAAAATACCAAGAGCCACCTATCGTCTTCAATTCCATCCCCAATTTACTTTTACAGATGCCCAAAAAATAGTGGGATACCTTTCCCAGCTCGGGATATCGGATATCTATGCCTCGCCTATTCTAAAATCGATAAAAGATAGTATGCATGGCTATGATATTGTTGATCCGGCACAGATCAACCCGTCATTAGGGGGCAAGGCAGGATTCGATCAACTCATCTCGCAGGCCCAGGGTTATGGGCTTGGATGGGTTCAGGATATTGTGCCTAATCACATGGCCTTTGACAGTGAAAACCGGTTATTGATGGACATTTTGGAAAATGGCCCTCGCTCAAAATATTATCCTTTTTTTGATATCCAATGGGACCATCCCTATGATCATTTAAAGGGAAAGTTACTGGCACCTTTTTTAGCAGACATTTACGGCAAATGTTTGGACAAGAATGAAATCAAACTGAATTTCGACGAGGATGGTTTCAATATCCGTTTTTACGCATCGAAATTTCCCTTAAAGATCGATTCTTATGCCAAGGTGCTGGCCAGTAACTTGACTTGGCTGGAAGGTAAAATCCAGCGGGAGGATAAAGACTACCTTCAATTCTTAGAAATCAGCAATCATTTTAAGAATTTGAATGGACCTCTTGATTCAAATGACCATTATAACCAGCTTGCTTTAATCAAGGCGCAATTATGGAAGCTCTATCTTTCCAATGGCATTATTAAAGGGTACATTGATTCTCTTATCGAGAGCTTTAATGGCACTCCCGGAGATCCTCATTCTTTAAATAAACTGGATGAATTGCTTTCCGATCAATACTTTAAGCTGTCATTCTGGAAAGTGGGCAATGAGGAATTGAACTACCGCAGGTTTTTTACCATTAACGGCCTTCTGAGCGTACATGTGGAAAATCAGGAAGTCTTTGAATATACCCACAATTTCATTTTTCAACTGATCAAATCAGGGCAAATAACAGGGGTCAGGGTGGACCATGTGGATGGCCTCTATGACCCGATCGCTTATTTGAATAAATTAAGGCAGAGAGACACGGATCTTTATATAACGGTGGAAAAGATATTGGATATCAATGAGCATCTGCCTTCCGGCATGCCTGTGCAAGGCACGACAGGTTACGATTTTATGAATGTCGTCAATGGGGTTTTTATAGACAGGGGCAATGAGAATGCATTTGACCGTTTTTACGTTTCTTATACAGGGCAGGACATATCCTACAGGAACATGGTCAGTGAAAAGAAAAAGCTTTTTATGGGGCAACAAATGGCGGGGGATATCGATAATCTGGCACATTTGCTTAAACAAATAATAAATGGTGATCGATATGGCAGGGACATGACGATGTACGCCCTGCGTCGAAGTATTGTGGAAATCATGGCACAATTCCCCGTCTACCGCGCCTATATGGGAGAGCAAGACCTTGCCGAAAAAGATAAGGTCCATATTAAGGAAGCCATAGCCTTGGCAGAGAATAAAAACCCAGGGCTGATCAATGAACTGGATTTTATATCTAAAATATTGTTACTGGAATTTACTCCGGATGTCAGTCCTAAGAAAAAAGACCAGTATTATTATTTTACCCAGAAATTTCAACAGTTTTCAGGAGCCCTAATGGCTAAAGGAGCTGAAGATACAACTTTTTACATATATAACAAGTTTATTTCAATTAACGAGGTGGGAGGAGACCCATCGGTGTTTGGTTTACTCTTGAAGGATTTTCATGAATTCATGATCGAGAGGCAGGCCAAGTGGCCGTATACGATGAATGCCACATCCACCCATGATACAAAACGGGGGGAAGACGTACGGGCCAGATTGAATGTGCTATCTGAAATCCCCAAGCAATGGCAGCAGCAGGTTACGCTTTGGAGCAATCTTAACAAGAATAAAAAGAAAATGATCAATGGGGCAACGGCACCTGATAAAAATGACGAATATTTTATCTACCAAACCTTGGTGGGTGCTTACCCTTTTGATGAAAAAGAACAAGAGACATTTATCCAGCGGATGAAAGAATATATCGTTAAAGCCATCCGTGAAGCCAAGATCCATACCACCTGGATCAAGCAGGATTTAGATTACGAAGAAGCCTGCATTCATTTTATTCAAGAGCTGTTAAAGCAGGATGGGAAGAATGATTTTTTGGATTCATTCCTTCCCTTTCAAAAGAAAATTGCTTTCGATGGAATTCTAAATTCATTGTCACAGACCTTGCTTAAATTGACCTGTCCTGGCATTCCTGATTTTTATCAGGGTACAGAGCTCTGGGATTTCACCTTGGTGGATCCCGATAACCGCAGGCCGGTTGATTATCACAGCAGGATGGATTTCCTGCAAGAGATCCAAAGCAAAGACAGTGCTGATTTTATCAAAATGATCATTCAAAATAAGAATGATCCCAAAATAAAGCTTTTTGCTATTACTAAAGTCTTGGAAATCCGAAAACAGTATGCGGACCTGTTTCTTAAGGGGGAATACATTCCCTTGGAAATAGACGGGACCCTTAATAAACATGTTATCGCCTTTGCCAGAAAATTTGGTGAACTTTGGACAATTACGGCGGTCCCCCGGTTCTCAAGGGAGTTCATTGAACAAGGGCATCATTGGAAGGAAGCGTCTTTGACATTGCCCAAAGAAGCTCCCCAACAATGGAAAAATGCATTTACAGGTGAAGGCTTAAATATTTCAGGAAATATTTCTTTGAAAGATTTATTCAGTCAGTTCCCTGTTATTTTTTTAGTCTCTGCAGTTTAATTCCATTTTCATCTTATCTTAATTTATATTTCGGTATACTTTTTCTAGCAGATATTCAAAACAAATTTAAAAAGGAGTGTGTTATGACCAAACATCGTCATCAACAAAATCGAGCTCATCAGTCTAATCGTGTTGATTCATCCATGTCCGTTGGTGTGGAATCTACAGATCAGATTCAAGGACAGTCCGGACAAATACAATCGCCGTCAGAGTATGGTTTTGCGCCTAATTATGAAGATATCCAAAGAAAGGCTTATCAAATCCACGAAGAAAAAGGCGGAGGCGAACTTGAAAATTGGCTGGAAGCCGAACAGGTTCTTAAAGAAGAGCACCAGGTAAGCCGGTAAGGAGGTTTATATGAGCAAGATTGCCGTCATTATAGATGAAGGGTTTGAAGATGCGGAATATCAGGAACCCATGGAAGCCCTTAAAAACGCAGGCCACGAAATTGTGCATATAGGGCTTAAAGAAAATACTGAGGTTTCAGGAAAATCAAACCGGGTGAAGGCGCATATCGACACCGGCGTTAATACCGCTTCTGTCGATGATTTTGATGCTTTACTGATCCCGGGGGGGAATTCTCCGGATCATTTGAGGGAGAATGAAGAAGCCGTTAGATTTGTGCGGGATTTTGTGGAAAGCGGTAAGCCTGTTTTTTCCATATGTCATGCACCCCAAATCCTTATTAATGCTCAAGTGCTCAAGGGCCGCAAAATTACCGGATGGAAATCCATTGTACAGGATATCAAGAATGCCGGGGCTGAATATTTAGACCAAGAGGTGGTCGAAGACCGCAATATCATCTCCAGCCGTTCTCCCAAGGACATCCCGGCATTCAACAACAGGATTTTAAAAAAACTACATCAAAACGACACGATATCCAAAGAAGGCCAAAACCTCAATTGATTTCGCTTCCGATCCTGCAGTTCTTGTCTGCTACAACATCCTCATTAATCCCCTAGACAAAGCCACGATCATCATAGGATGATCGTGGCTTTTGTTCTTTTGGATCTTAATTCTTTAATTTTGTTTTCATGCTGCCTTAATTTCTATTTTGTTAAATTTAAACCAATGAAGATTGAGAGAATGGTTTGAAAGTATAATTAAACAGGAGGGCATATGAATAAAATCAAGAATCTGGATGAATTATTCCTGGAAGAGTTAAAAGATCTCTACAGCGCGGAAAATCAATTGATCAAGGCCCTGCCTAAAATAGCCCAGGCCACAAGATCAGACGAACTTAAAAGCGCTATTGTCAAACACCTTGAACAAACCAGGAATCATGCCAGCCGCCTGGAAGAAGCTTTTAAAGAGCTAGGGCATCAACCCCAACAAGCGCTCTGTAAAGCCATGAAGGGACTCATTCAGGAAGGAGAAGAAGTGGTTCAAAAAGCTGAAAAAAGTGCCGCGCGTGATGCGGGCATCATTGGGGCTGCCCAACGGGTGGAACATTATGAAATCGCTGCCTACGGGACTGCGCAAAGCCACGCTTCACTATTGGGGTATAACCGGATTGAGGAATTGTTGCAAGAGACCCTGGGAGAAGAAAAGGAAGCAAATAACAAACTCAACCAAATCGCCGAAGATTCAGTCAACCCTGATGCTAATGATGGGATTTAATTAAAGGAAAGGAGTTTGCCATGTTAAGGTGGGCAGCTACGTTTCTCGTCATTTCGATCATTGCGGCTATGTTTGGATTTACAAACATTGCAGGCTCGGCCTTGGATATTGCCAAGATGTTGTTTGGTATATTCTTATTTCTCGCGCTCGTATTGTTCATCTGTGGCGCCTTTATTTTCGGGGCGAAATCTTAGGTGAAAAAAGGACCATCTTTAAATTATTAAGGAGGCGCAAATGCGAAAAATTCTGGGTCGGTCATTGGCTGTATTTTTATTTCTTTTATCCGGCCATGCCTGGGCTGCCAATTACAGCAATCCTGTGCAGGGTGTTTTTAAGGGGTTTTATGGGGATACGATCACTGTTGAAGTGCCCTCGCTAGTCAGCAAGTCTCCTGTAACAAGTGAGGATCAAAATGGGGATCTTTCATTTCAATTAAATGCTAATACCAGCTATAGGAATTTTAACCAATTGACAGATCTTAAATATGGTGATCCTGTGAGTGTTGAATATAGTGAGGACCCTACAGGCAAGGACAAACAAAAGGTAGCGGATATAATTACAAAATTTGAGCAACCAGTTGTGATCGCTCCAGGGAGTGTCGTTAATACTGATTCTGCAAGCGTTCCCACAGCGACCCAAACTATCACGACAACGACTACGACTAGGGTCAATTAGCAATAATGATCCCATTCTTTCAAACTGTAAAGCCCTACATCCTCCATTACGGTTATTGGGCTGTTTTCTTTGGGGTTTTCTTTGAAAGCATGGGATTACCACTTCCGGGAGAGACATTGATCATTGTGGCGGGATTGCTAGCGGCTAAAGGAGTATTGAATTTATCCTGGATCATCATATGGGCCGTGGCTGCGACCTTCATTGCGAACAACATTAGCTATGCTGCCGGTTATTGTGGTGGACGCGCTTTTGTGATCAAATATGGAAAATACGTTTTTTTCGATGAGAAAAAGCTTCAGGCATTGGAAGATTTTGTTAAGAAGCATGGAAATAAGGTGGTGGTGATAGCAAGATTTATATTAGGTATGCGGCAATTTAATGGCTTTATCGTTGGGATGGCTAAAATGCCCTTTGTCAAATTTGCGTCATTTAACTTGATAGGGGCAGTCCTATGGGTAGAGTGGTGGACTTGGCTTGCCTATTATTTTGGAAAAAAGTATGCGAGTATTTTTATTGAGTACTATTTTTCAGTTGGAATTCTTACTGTCGTGATTATGATCATCATGGCCTACCGCTCTCTCAGGAACGTTCCCCCCTCATTTAATTAAACATTCATCTTGGCTTAATGTCATTTTCGTTAATCTTATTATAAGAATGGTTGTTTAATTTTAAAGCAAGAGGAGGCATGTATGTTTCGAATCAAGGCAAAAGCTCCGGTCATTTTTCTGAGTCTGGCATTGTTGTGTACAGGCACGTCATTGGTTTTGGCAGATGACCATGGACAAGTCAGGCATGTCAGTCATCACTATTACCGCAATGGCCATTGGTACCGGCATGGTTGGTTTGGTATAGGGGTTGCGGTCCCGGTTCTTTCAACCGGCGTATATGTCAATACCTTACCCCCGGCATATACTCCAGTTGTCATTCAAGGCACCACGTATTATTACGGTGAGAATACTTATTTCAGGCCGGAAACTGACGGCGGATATACCGTCGTTTCCCCGCCTTCCAACACTTGAAGGGATTAATGCTGTCTTAACCTTTTCTTCATGTGCGTATTGTTAACATATAACCAAAACTGAAACAAAGGAGGCTGCATATGGAAAATAGTAAGGAAATAAAACAAGGTTATGAATGTGAAGTTTGCGGAGCGACTTCGGATAAACCCAAAAGTTGCTGCGGACAGCCAATGAAAAGAACAGCTCAAGTAGGGATTAAATAGAAAGAAAGGAGACCTACATGTTAAATTGGTCAGTGACTTTTTTGATCATTGCGATCATAGCTGCTTTCTTGGGTTTCGGTGGCATTGCGGGGACATCTACTGAAATTGCCAAGGTATTATTCATGGTGTTTTTGATTCTTTTTTTGGTCTCTTTGATAACAGGACGTCGTGTGCCACCTGCCGCATAATGGTAGCCATGATCAAATGCGGTGGGGGGGAATATTCCCTGTACTTGCCATTTTTTGAGGGGTTTAAGAATTCCAAAGCAAGTTATAGGGAATATTTCCCACGGGCTATGGGTTAAATCATATGTGGTCATTATGGAAATTTATTTTAAGACGTTTAGCCAAAGCCCAGGGATTCTTGGATCCCATGGTGGTGTTTTCAAGTCTGCAGCATTTTTCTAAACCTTCGGAAGTATGGGTCCCGCTTGAATTGCTGCGTTCGGGTGCGGTGCTGCAGGCCAGGGGATTAATCAATAGTCAGGCTATCCAGAATAATTTGGACTGGGTGTGGCCTTTCTGGGTTGAACGGCAATTTAATCCAAATGATAAGGCATTTATTCCGCGCGCGTTTAGTTTGACGCATATTAACTTAACGCATCGAAATTGGACGGCGGTAGGCTTGCCGGATTATCCAGAACTTCCTATTGTCGATCCTTGCGGCTTAGTCACGCCTTTTTTTGACGGATGGTCAGTGGATGCATGGATCATCCATGAGAAAAGTTCATTTATTCCTTCTCGTTTGACCCACGTAGACCAAAAACTTGATTTAGAAGATACTTTTGCTGTTTTAACCGTATCAAAATCCGAACATTTTATTTTGGAATCCCGCACTGAAGTTGAATCAGGGGTTGATCCGGCGTGTGCTATTACTTTTAATGCCCAGGCGTTCCATCAATCATGGTTAATGATCTGTGTGAGGCCCTATAACCCCGAAGGTGTCAGTTTTATCAATGATATCAGCCTATGTGACAATGAGGAAGGTTGGCGTGTTAATAAAAAGAATGTCGTCAAATTAGATAAAAAACCATTCCGGTATATTTTCGCCAACTATAATTCCGGTGATCTCTGCGGGAAAACATGTGTTCCCAAATCTGATAAGCAGGATTCGACATCCATTTCCTGCAAGATTGGCATGGCGACGAGTGCTGCTTTGTATTCTCTTGAAGCTGGTCAACCAGGGCAGGTCAAGGTCACCATTCCTTTGTCCGGTGAGTCACGTGCACAGGGCAGCTGGTCGGAACATCTGCAAGGATCTTGCGTATTGAAGGTCCCCGATGAAAGATTCCAATTTCTCTTTAATACGGCCATAAAGACAATGGTCCTGCATTCCCCAGGAGACATTTACCCCGGGCCTTTTACTTATAAACGGTTTTGGTTTCGGGATGCAGCTTTTATTTCTCAAGCGATGATGGCAGCAGGTGTGCTAAAGAACATGGAAAAAATTTTGGATCGTTACCCTGCTAGACAGACCCCTTTAGGTTATTTTGAGTCTCAAGAAGGAGAATGGGACTCTAACGGACAGGCGATCTGGGCCATGAAAAGGTTTATTGATATTACTGATAAAAAGATAAAGAAAGAATGGCTTGCCAGTATCTGTCGCGGCGCCCAATGGATCGAGCGCAAGCGCCGATCATTTGAAGCCGATCCTTTGCATGCCGGCCTTTTACCTGCAGGTTTCAGCGCGGAACATTTTGGCCCCAGTGATTTTTATTATTGGGATGATTTTTGGGCGATCGCTGGACTAAGAGACGCTTCCTTATTGGCCCGTCCGCAAGAACCGAAGCTGGCAGAAAATTTTTGGCGTGAGGGGGATGGTTTATTAAATGCCGTTGAAGACAGTTTATACTCCTTGCAAAGCCGTCAGGACCATCCTGGTATTCCTGCTTCTCCAACCCGGCGTATGGATGCCGGGGCTATTGGCTGCCTGGTTGCCAGCTATCCCTTGCAGATCTGGCCTGCCGGGGATAAGCGGATACTCCAAACTACTGAATTTTTAATGGACAAATACTTCTTACAAGGGGCGTTTTATCATGAGATCAGCCATTCGGGAATTAATATTTATTTGACCCTTCACATAGCCCAAGTACTTCTCCGTGGAGGATCCCCGAAGTTTTTTGACATCGTTAAATCGGTGGCGGAATTGGCGACGCCATCCGGTCAATGGCCGGAAGCCATCCATCCTCGGACAAAAGGCGGCTGCATGGGAGATGGTCAGCATGTATGGGCCTCTGCGGAATGGATCATGATGATGCGTAATATGTTCGTGCGGGAAGAAGAGGCGGAACGGATGCTCATTTTATGTTCCGGAATTCCAGAAGAGTGGCTTAAACCTAAAGAAACACTTTTTTTGGGCCCCACCCAGACCTTATATGGTGAGATTTCTGTGACTATCAGGGTGAAAGAACACATTGAGATCAGCTGGCAGGCCTGCTGGCACAATGCGGCACCACGCATGGAAATACGGCTGCCCGGCCATGAACCCTATGTAGTAAAAGAAGGCAGCACAACTGTAAAGATTAATAAAGCAGAGGCTGAATTTTCTAAGGGGAAGACTATCGTATGAATATTTTATTAATGACCAATACCTATAAACCTCTTTTAGGTGGTTTAGAGAAATCTATAGAATTATTTGCTAAAGAATACCGCCAACGGGGCCATCGGGTCATTATTGTGGTCCCGGAATATCCCGATGCCCAACCCGAAGAAGAAGTGATCCGTATCCCTGCCGTACATAATTTTAATGGAACGGATTTTTCTTTGCAATTGCCTATCCCTGGCGTGCTGGATGAAGCTTTAGGGAAATTCCAGCCTGACATCGTACATTCCCAGCATCCGTTTTTAGTGGGGGACACCGCTTTGCGTGTCGCTTCCAAATATAATGTACCCCTGGTGTTTACCCATCACACCTTATATGAAGAAAATGTGCATTATATGCCGGGTAATGAGGAAGCTTTGAAGCGTTTCATGATCGAATTATCTACAGGTTACGCTAATTTAGCGGATTGTGCTTTTGCTCCCAGTGAAAGCATTATGGGTTTGATGAAGGAAAGAGGCGTGCAAACGCCGATCCATGTGGTCCCTACCGGGCTTTATGTAAAGGACTTTTCACGGGGAGCGGGGAAGGAATTACGCAAAAGATTACACATACCTCCAGATGCATTTGTCGTGGGTTATATCAGCCGCCTGGCTCCAGAGAAGAATTTGGAATTCCTGGCCCAAGCAGTTGTTCAATTTATAAAAAAACATCCACATGCTCATTTTTTAGTTGGTGGCCAAGGCCCCGCGGAACAAAGTATCAGGGACATTTTTTCCCAGGCAGGCTTGACCGACCGCTTGCATATGGCAGGGATATTCAAAGGCAAAGAATTGGTTGATGCTTACCACGCTATGGATGTTTTTGTTTTTGCTTCCCATAGTGAAACACAGGGAATGGTTTTAGATGAAGCCATGGCCTCATCAGTCCCGGTAGTAGCGGTGGATGCGCCGGGTGTACGTGAAGTCGTAATTGACCGTGTTAATGGATGCTTGCTGGCCCATGAGAATATCGATGATTTTGTCTCAGGGCTGGAATGGGTACAAAAGTTGACGCCGGCGAAATTAAAAAAGACCAAATTAGCATGCAGGAAAACAGCTGATCTTTTTTCAATGGATAAAAGCGTTGAAAAAGCATTGAAAATATATTCTTCATTGTGTATCCAAGGATTTTATCGCAAGTCCATTGAACAGGATTATTGGGAAAGCAAACGGCGGGTGATCAAAACTCAGTGGGAATTATTTAAGAATTTAACCAAGGCTGCAGGAGCCATGATCGGTGCGGCTGAAAAAAGTGAGGCCCAGCTTGAAAGGGTCTGATTTGCTTGTTAAATGCCTGGAGAATGAAGGCGTCCGGTATGTTTTTGGTCTGCCTGGTGAGGAGATGGAAGATGTCCTATTCTCCTTGGATAAATCTTCCATTAAATTTATCCCCACCAGGCATGAACAAGGTGCTGCCTTTATGGCAGATATGTGGGGGCGATTGAGCGGAAAAGCCGGCGTATGTTTGTCCACCTTGGGCCCCGGAGCCACTAATTTGATGACTGGTGTGGCCGACGCTAACTTGGATAAGAGCCCGGTTGTTGCCATTTCAGCCCAGGCAGGAATAAAGAAACTCCATCAAGAAAGCCACCAGCATCTTGATCTGGTCGATCTTTTTCATCCTATCACCAAATGGAATGGGGCAATTCCTAATCCACAGATCATACCTGAAGTTGTCCGTAAAGCCTTTAAAATTGCAGAGAATGAAAAACCGGGCGCTACTCATATCGAATTTTATGAAGATGTAGCAGGGATGCAAGTCGAAGGAGAGCCCCTATCTTCCAAGCGCGTGCGCAGGCCGGATCCTGATGACTCTGCTCTTGAGGAAGCGGTGGCCTTGTTGAAAGAATCGCGTTATCCCATGATCATCGCCGGAAATGGTGCCGTACGTAAAATGGCTTCAGAAGAGCTCACTGAATTGGTCAAAAAACATAATATTCCCGTGGCCCATACTTTCATGGGGCAAGGTGCTGTATTGGATCGCGAAACCCAGTCTTTGTTCAGTATTGGCTTTGGTTTTCGGGATATTGTGATGGATGCCGTTGATCATAGTGATCTGATTATAGCGGTTGGATATGATATCGCTGAGTACGCGCCGGATGCTTGGAACCCCAACAAAGACAAGAATATCATCCATATCGATTTTACCCCTGCAGAGGTTTATGCGCATTATCAACCGAATGTAGAAATAGTAGCGGATATTCCTGCCACTTTAAAAGCGCTCAACCATAAACTTGACAGTAAAGGAATTGTTTTTGACAGCAATTGGTACCTGCCCATTCGTGAACGTATTGTGCAAGATAGGGCAAGTTATACCCTCAAAGATGGCCAGCCATTCACCGTTCCCGGTGTTTTAAATATACTGCAGTCGATCATGCAGCATGATGATCTGTTGATCAGTGATGTCGGCAGCCATAAAATCTGGATTGCCAGGAATTTTTCGGCCTGCTGTCCTAATGGATGCATTATATCCAACGGTTTAGCCAGTATGGGTATTGCCTTGCCTGGCGCGGTTGCCGCGGCTTTGCATTCACCGGGAAGACGGATCGTTGCAGCCATGGGCGATGGGGGGTTTTTAATGAATTCCCAGGAATTGGAAACCGCCAAACGGTTGGATTTAGGGTTCACGGTCATCATCTTCAATGATAACGATTATGGATTGATCAGCTGGAAACAGCAAATGAGCCGGGGAACAAGCACCGGAACAAAAATCACTAACCCTGATTTTAAGGCCTACGCTGAAAGTTTTGGCATCAAGGGTTATCGACCTGGTAATCCGCAGGAGCTCACAGAACAATTAGCGCAGTCCCTGGATCTAAGGGAATTAAGTGTTTTTGAGATCCCTATTGATGTCAGTGTAAATCAGGAACTCATCAAAAGAATGGCCAGGGGGTAATCATGCAAACCAATATTCCCTATAACTTTGTTTTGAGAAAGGGGATCTCATATGCAAAGCGTTGACCCAACGACAGGAAAGAAAATAAAAGATTATCATGAATTCTCATTGTCTAAAATAAATGGCATTTTAAAGCATGCTGAGAAGGCCTTCCGATCCTGGCGTTTATTGTCTTTTAAAGAACGTGCTTTATTGATGAAAAAGGCAGCTGGAATTTTAAGAAGGGATAAAGATCAATACGCCCGGCTGATGGCCATGGAGATGGGGAAACCCTTTACGCAGGGCCAGGGAGAAATCGAAAAATGTGCTTTGGTGTGCGATTTTTATGCTGAGCATGCAGAGTTTTTCTTGACCACGGAGCCTGTGAGGACTGAGGCGGCCAAGAGCTTTGTCACTTATGAACCCTTGGGTATTGTCCTGGCCGTGATGCCCTGGAATTTTCCTTTTTGGCAGGTCTTTCGATGTGCGGCACCCACCTTGATGGCCGGCAATGCGGTTATTCTAAAACATGCCTCCAATGTGTGCGGTTGCGCTTTGAGTATTGAAAAAATATTTAAAGAAGCGGGTTTTCCACCATCCCTTTTTTCCAATGTGCTTATCCCAAGCACTCAAGTCAAAGATCTCATTGAACATCCTTTAGTTAAGGCTGTAAGTCTGACGGGAAGCACGGGGGCGGGCAAAAGCATTGCTGCCCACGCTGGAGCGGTCCTGAAGAAGGTTGTTTTGGAATTAGGGGGCAGTGATCCCTACATCATTCTTGAAAATGCGGATTTGGAAGCTGCGGTCGAAGCATGTGTTAATTCACGTCTCATCAATGGCGGGCAAAGCTGTATATCTGCCAAACGTTTTATCGTTTTGGCTTCTATTTTTAAAGAATTTGAAGAAAGATTTACGTCCCGGATGCAGTTGCAACGTATGGGCCCGCCTTTGCATGAAGGAGTCAATCTGGGGCCCATGGCACGTCATGATTTGCGCGACCATTTGCATTGGCAGGTCAGCAGAAGCATCAAACAGGGGGCCAAGCTATTGGTGGGCGGAGAGATCCCTCATGGTCCGGGAGCGTTTTATCCACCGACGGTGTTGACCAAGGTGCGTCCGAAGATGGTAGCGTATCAGGAGGAATTATTTGGCCCGGTGGCCTCTCTCATTGAAGCTGCTGATGAGAACGAAGCTATTCATATAGCCAATGACACGGTTTTTGGATTAGGAGCGGCTGTTTTTACCCGTGACATTAAGCGTGGAGAACGCATTGCTACTGAGGAATTGCAGGCTGGATGCTGCTTTGTGAATGAGGCGGTAAGGTCTGATCCGCGTTTGCCGTTTGGCGGCATTAAACAATCCGGTTACGGCCGTGAACTGGCAGAGTCAGGGATACGGGAATTCATCAATGTTAAAACAATTTATATCAAATGAGTTCTGATCCGGGAAATATAATCCTATCTTCATCTTCCTTTCATTTTGAATTGAGTATAATTTCTTATGTTAGATGAATAAAAACAGCGCTCTTTAATAAGGGGCTTTATATAAGCTGGGTGGCTCAATCAATCAAGGGAGGTAATGCTATGCAAGACGTCTATACTAAAGAAAATGATTTGTCCAGAACCATGGATGAAGGTGAGGAAAAATTAAAGAAAGCTGCTTGCGATGCTCAAAAAAGATTAAAGCAAGGGCAAGAACAGATCCAGCATTTGATCGATCAGGCGGATAAACAGCTCCATGAGAATCCGTGGCCTGTGGTGGCAGGGGTGGCCGTGGGTTGTTTATTCTTAGGTTTTTTTGCAGGCAATGTAAGGTCACGGAATTAAATCTTCCTTCCCCCAGATAATTCCCCTCCCTTCATGGGAGGGGTCAGGGGAGGGTTTAGTCTGCAGAAAGAGGCAGGATGAAAAATATGGGAACTTGTGAAATTGAAAATACCCTGGCTGCTTTGGAAGAAAAGATCAGAACCAGAAAAGAACAAATATCCAATGCGCAGGTTTCAAGAGGACCCTCCTCTGTAATATCGCAATTAATTTCAGCCGTTTTCAATAAGGCAGGAGGGTCTTACGCGCAAGTGGCGAATGTTTTAGAACATAGTAGAGATCATGTCCGGGATTTTATTAAGATGGCGCAGGAGAATGTGCAGGAGAGGCCATGGGAGGTTTTACGGATTGTGGCGGTGTACAGTTTTGGCATGGGATTATTCCTCAGTCTGCGTAGCAAAGGACCATCCAAAGGGGGAAAAGAATGAGAAAAATTCTGTGGACGTCCTTACTTCTTTGGGCTTCTTCGGCAGCTAAGGGACTTATGAGTAACCAAGGGGAGCATATGGAGACGACCCGTCTTAAGATGTCTTTAATGTATGTGCGCTCCATTAAAACTTTCCGTTTGCTGTTCATGAGCCTTTTAAGCATGGGAGTATGCTTGATTCTTTTATTTATGGGCCTCGTTCTTTTTCATGTATCACTGTTTTTATATGCCCCATGGAGTATGGAAACCAAAATGACAGTTGGGCTATTGTGTTCATTATTTTATTTGTTAGCGACATATGTTTTATTTTCTAAAATTTTTGCGTCAGACAAATGGTTAAAGATTTTTCATGCGGAAGGCATCTTGGACCATCTGCATAAGGAGGTCATCCCAAAGGAAGCCATGGAGTCTGCGGAATAGGGTCTATCATGATCAGCCGCATAGAAGTTTTCTTGAGAAATCTCAAAAGGGTTTTAAGCCGCAGCGAATGGTCCATCCGTTTACTGCGGTTGCCTCAATTAAAACGGCCCACCACTGAACCGGGTTTGGTCATGGTCCAGATCGATGGGTTGTCCATGACGCAATTTAATCGCGCCCTGCAAAAGAAGAACCTGCCTTTCCTTCAAAAATTATTATTAAAAGAGCGTTATATATTGCGTTCTTTTTATTCCGGGCTTCCTTCCAACACCCCTGCGGTCCAGGCAGAATTATTTTATGGCGTTAAAGGATCTGTCCCTGCTTTTCATTTTCTCGACCGTCAATCCGGCCGTACTGTCAAGATGCTGGATATGGCCTTTGTAGAGGAATTTGAAAAACGCCTGTGCGCTCAAGGCCCTGGTTTAATATCCGGGGGAAGTTCTTATTCTGACATTTTTACCGGTTCGGCAAAAGAATCTCATTGCTGCTGGTCACACATGGATTGGGAAGGGATACTGTGGGCGGCCAATCCTCTGGTATTACCTTTTTTATTCATCTTATATGCGGATATTTTTGTCCGTACCCTGGTGTTGGTGTTTGTAGAGTTCTTTCTTGCTGTCTTTGAATGCATGCGCGGTACGCTTAAAGGAAGATTATTTTTCCGGGAGTTGGAATTGGTATGGCAGCGTTCCTTGGTATGTGTTTTATTAAGGGAATTTATCACCGCTGGGGCGTGCATTGATATTATGCGCGGGTTACCGATCATCCATCTGAATTTTTTAGGGTATGATGAGCAGGCCCACGGCCGGGGACCTTCCTCCTCTTTCGCCCATTGGTCTTTGCGCGGTATTGATGATGCCATCAAACGCATTTATGATGTCATCAAACAATCCCCGTGGCGTGGTTACGATCTATGGGTCTATTCCGACCATGGCCAGACAAAAACCACCCCCTACTTTGTGAAGTACGGCTGCACCATTGAAGAAGCTGTAAAGGAATTATTCCCTGATGAAACCCTAGAGGTTAATACGTCGACACGCCGTGAAGTCACCAGAAGCAGGGTATCTCTTTTACACGAGAAAAAGAATAAATTAGTAAACCAGGACAGAGGGGCCTCGAACGAAGTCGCGGATAAGCCTTCAGTCATCGTGACGGCCATGGGGCCTCTGGGGCATATATACGTGAACAGGTCTTTAAGTATCGAGGATATGCATTCATATGCTAAAAAAATGGTTTCACAAATTAAAATTCCGCTGGTATTGACTAAGGAAGGAGCCAGGATCTCTGCCTGGACTTCCCGTGGATGTTTTATTTTCCCGGATGAAGCCGATAAGATTTTCGGTCAAGAACATCCTTTTTTGGAAGAAATTAAAGAGGACTTGTTGAGGGTGTGCCTGCATCCGGATGCCGGGGAATTTATCATAGCCGGATGGTGTGATGGTGAGGAGGCTATCAGCTTCCCGTTGGAATATGGTGCTCATGCCTCCATGGGACCGGAAGAGACGCATGCGTTTGCCCTTCTTCCGATGGATGCTCCGGTCGTGATTGAGAACAACAAGAATTATCTGCGTCCTTTGGATTTACGGCATACGGCTCAGCATTTTCTAAATAAAGAGACCATGGGTTCTTTGAATATACAGGGGCCAGGGGTTTCTTCGAAAGTTCTGACTTTGATGAGTTACAATGTCCACGGGTGTGCCGGCATGGATGGGTGTATTTCCACCGAACGCATCACCCGGGTGATCGCGCGGTATAACCCGGATATTATTGCTTTGCAGGAGCTGGATATCGGCCGCTCGCGTTCAGGGAAGGTAGACCAGGCGGAAATGATCGCTAGAAAATTAGAGATGAAATACCATTTTAATCCAGCCTTTCGCTGGAAGGATGAGCAATATGGAAATGCCATTTTAAGCCGGTATCCCATGGCCTTGATCAAATCGGGGTCCTTGCCTGTACTTGAGGATAAAAAGCGGCCACATGAACCGAGGGGTGTCTTGTGGGTATCGGTGGCATTTGAAGGGAGAAAAATACAGGTCTTTAATACCCATTTGAGTTTGTGGCCCAGTGAGCGTGTCCTGCAAGCGGAAGCATTATTAGGTGAACAATGGCTGCAGCACCCTGAATGTCAAGGTCCCATTATACTTTGCGGGGATTTTAATTCACTTCCCAGGTCAACGGTTTACAAGAAAATTTGCCACAAGTTCCAGGACAGCCAGGTCGTCTTGAAAGGACACCGTCCCCGCAGCACGTGGTTTGGTCAATATCCCATAAGCCGCATTGATTATGTTTTTGTTAATGACAATTTCAGCGTTTATTCCAATACGGTGCCCCGTACGGACATGGAAAAAATCGCTTCTGATCATTTACCCTTGATAACAGAACTCAATTTTGTTAATTCATAGGAAGAAAATATGATCAAACCCCTGGGAGCCCGATATCTTGGTGATAAAAAATGTGAATTTTGCGTCTGGGCCCCTGCTTTGGAGAATATGTCATTGCATATTGTCTCACCATCAGACAGATTTGTGCCGTTATTCAAAGATGAGGGGGGATATTGGAGTGCTGTTTTAGAAGACATTGAACCCGGCGCGCGTTATTTTTATCATTTCAATAACAAGGATTTTCCTGACCCTGCTTCTTATTCTCAACCCGAAGATGTTTTTGGCGCGTCCTGTTTGGTCGATCAAGGTGCTTTTTCCTGGCAATCTGAAAATGGCCATGGGGTGGCTTTGGAAGAGATGATTATATATGAGATCCACGTGGGAACATTTTCGCCAGAAGGTAACTTTAAAGGTGTCATTTCAAAATTAAATTATTTGAAAGAATTGGGGATAAATGCCATTGAGATCATGCCGGTGGCCCAATTTCCCGGAGAACGGAATTGGGGATATGACGGTGTATTTCCTTTTGCGGTCCAGCGATCTTACGGGGGGCCGGATGATCTTAAAGCCCTGGTAGACGCGGCTCATGCCCTGAAAATGGCAGTGATTTTAGATGTGGTTTATAATCATCTGGGACCGGAGGGAAATGTCTTGGGTGATTTTATGCCCTGTTTCAGCAAAAAATATAAAACACCCTGGGGAGAAGCGATCAATTTTGACGATGAGTACAGCTTCGGAGTGAGGAATTTCTTTATTTTTAATGCGCTTTACTGGTTTGAATGTTATCACGTGGATGCCCTGCGCCTGGATGCCGTCCATGGGATCTTTGATATGGGAGCCAGACATTTTCTGACCGAGCTTTCCCAGGAAGTGGACAAGCTTTCCCTGCAGCACAATAAAAAGCTTTACCTGATCGCAGAAAGCGATTTGAATGATGCCCGTGTGATTTTACCCCGCAAGGAAGGGGGGCATGGCATTGATGCGCAATGGAATGATGATTTTCATCATTGCATTCATACTCTATTGACCGGCGAGACAAAAGGTTATTATGCTGATTTTGGACAGATCACTCAACTGGCCAAGGCATTTAAAAGTGGTTTCGTTTATACATGGGAGTATTCACGTTTTCGTAAACGTAATCACGGCAGTGCACTGGTCAATGCGCTGCCTGCCCGTAAACTGGTAGTATGTTCGCAAAATCATGACCAGGTGGGTAATCGTATGAACGGTGAGAGACTATCTTCCCTTGTATCTTATGAAGCACTTAAACTAGCGGCGGCAACTGTGATATTCTCCCCCTTTATCCCTTTGTTATTGATGGGGGAGGAATATGGAGAAGAATCGCCATTTTTGTATTTTATGAGTTTTTCTGATAAAGGACTTGTTGAGGCGGTCAGGCAAGGGCGGAAAAATGAGTTTAAGGAATTCGGATGGAAGGGGGATCCGGCGGACCCCTATGATCCGCAGACTTTTGACCGCTGCAAGCTCCGTTGGGAAGAGTTAAATGTCGCTGCGCATAAAACTTTGTTTCATTTTTATCAGCATATCCTTTCTTTGAGAAAGAATATACCCGCGCTCTTTTCTTGCGGCCCCCAGGATATTTTAGAAACAAAGGTCCTGGAAGAGGAAAAAATGTTGAAAGTTACCCGTCGCCATGGAACAAGTGAAATAAAGATTTTTTTGAATTTTAACCGTTCCCAAATCCCATTCTCATGGAACCATCCGGGTGAATCGTGGAAATTGATCTTGGATTCCAGCGATCAGCGCTGGTTAGGACCAGGACGGGCCATGCCGGAACTCTTGCGGGACCAAGAAAATCTCTCCATCAATCCGTTAAGCGGTGTGTGTTATGAACGGGACCTTCCTTTGTCATTTTAATTCCAAATTCATCCCAACTTAATTTTCCAAATGTTAGATTACAAACGTAAAGCGGTATATGGCAAACAAACAGCAGGAGATTTCATATGAGAAAAATCATTATTTGGTCAGTTATTGGGATCATTACAGGTGTGACTCTTTCTTATGCCTGGCAGGGAGGCAACACGATGAAATCCGGCAACAGCCTGGAAACTAATGCCAGTATAGATGTGAATCAAGATTCGAATAGCGGTGTTACCACCAGCATGAATGGTAATACAAGCACTAAAACAGGATTACCCATTTCAAGCACTTCCGCAAGCGCAGAGAGCAGGAGTGCATCTGGAAGCGGTGATTAAAAGTGAACGAAGAGATTTTAGCAGGAGGGGAAAATGAAAAGAATATTTGCTTTGTTGATTGGTGCCGGGTTGTTGGCCTCATGGGTCGGTCCTCAATTGTCTTATGCGGATGATAGGTGGGGGCATCACGGGGAACACCATTATTACCGTTATCACGATCATCCTCATTATGGTTTTCATGTTTCTGCCTTTTATCCTGATGAGTATTACCCTGTTTGGGTGGGAGGGACAAGATATTACTATGACGATGGGCTATATTATAATTATGTGGGTGGGGATTACGTTGTTGTGTCTCCTCCTTCGGGGGCCGTTGTCAGTTCAATACCTTCGGATTTTAAACCGGTGAGTGTTAATGGCACGATCTATTACATGGATAATGGGATTTATTATATCCATACTCCCAGTGGTTACCAGGTGGTCACACAGCCTGTTCAATCGGCCCCCGCTGCCAATGCTTTTACGGTAAATATCCCTAATAACGGTGGTGGATATACAAGTGTGGTTCTTAAAAGATCAGGCAATGGATTTGTTGGGCCACAGGGAGAGTTTTACTCCCAATTCCCTAACGTTTCACAGTTGCGGAGCATGTATGGCAGATGAAATTGATGCAAACATAAAGGAGGTAGTTCTATGACGACATATACGACAAATTTTGAGATCAGGACTATAACTAAGGAAGAGCTTGCTGAAAAAATTAAAAAGGTTCAACCAGTCCAAATCGTCAATGTGCTTGATCCAAAATATTATAATTTGGGTTTTATTAAAGGTTCTAAGAAAATTCCATTGGACCAATTGGATAACCGGTGGGGAGAGCTTGATAAAAACATAGAAGTGGTTACTTATTGCGCAAGTTATGATTGTCCGGCTTCCAGACAAGCCGCTGAAAAACTCTCTGCCAAAGGGTTCAAGGTATCTGCTTATGAAGGTGGAATCAAGGAATGGCTAGTAGCAGGATTACCGACAGATTAGTTTGGAGAACAATGAATCGTCATAAACCCGCCAGAAAGATATCACCTGCATGAAAATAGCCCTTCCTTTATTTTCCCGCCTTTTGCCTGGGTTAGCTTTGACAAATGGTGAACCCAGGCAAACAGTCCCTCCGTGCAGTAAGCTGTTTCTTGTTTTTTTCAGGTTCTTAATCTTGTTTTAATCCTTTATTAATTCATGGAGCTCTATAATATTTTTTGTCTGTTTGATTAATGTGGACGAAGAAACAGGAGAAATTTAATGTTAGATTCTCAAATAGTGACGGGCTACTGCGACCTTTGTTCCAGGGTGATCAAGGTCAAGGAAGAGTCCCGGGAACTTGAGGTTTCAGGTAAAGTCTTCACATTTTGTTGTAAATCCTGTGAATCTTCATTTTTGTCCAAGGATTTATCCCAAGGATTATCTTCACCGTTTTTGACGCATCAACTGGGAGAGGCTAATCCGTTATTTTCTTGGTTAAAGGAAGCGGCAGTCCAAGAAGCATCAGATTTGTTTATTTCTGTCGGTGAGGCGCCTACGTTGAAGATTTTCGGTGTCTTTAAGAAACTAAGCAGCCAAATCCTTGACCATCAAACTGTAGAAGAGTTCATCAGATCCATCCTTCCTCAAAATAAATTCGTGGAGTTTAATGAGGGGAAAGATATCGACTCGGGATTGGAGATCAAGAATGTTTCACGCTTTCGGATAAACATATTCAGGCATCATAAGGGATTGTCTCTTGCGGTGAGGCCGCTTCCTAAAACCATACGTTCTTTTACAGATTTGAAGCTTCCAGAAATTTTCCATCAATTGGCTTGTTTAAAACACGGCCTTATTTTGATCACCGGTCCTGCGGGAAGCGGCAAAACAACCACGTTGGCTTCTTTGATCGATGCGATCAACCGAAAAGAAGAACGGCATATCATTACTATCGAAGATCCTATTGAATATTTAATCGAGAATAAATGTTCATTGATCCATCAAAGGGAAGTGGGATGGCATACAGCTTCATTTTCCGACGGCCTAAGAAGTGCGCTGCGGGAAAACCCGGATATCATTGTCGTAGGTGAATTAAGGGACCTGGAAAGTATTTCGTTGGCCTTACGGGCGGCGGAAACAGGTCATTTGGTCCTGGGGACACTGCACAGTGGGACTGCCATCCAAGCATTGACACGGATCATTGATATTTTTGATTCTGTCCGCCAGTCCCAGGTGATGGTGCAATTGGCGCAATCCTTACAATGCGTATGTTCCCAAAATCTGATGAAGCGGGCGGATATGCCCGGAATGATATTGGCAACGGAAGTCTTGGTAGGCACATTGGCCGTCAGTAATCTTATCCGGCAAAACCGTGTTCATGAGATCCGGGGCTATATGGAAACCGGCCAAGCTGAAAATATGCATACTTTTAAGCAAAGCATAGAGCGATTAAGTCAATCGGGGATGATCGAAAAAGAAGATGTCCCGGAATTCAATGAAATTTTTTCTACAAAAATTTAAATGATATTGATCAATGACGGTTATGAATGAAATTCGATCCAGATCATCGATAGTAATGATGATTTTTTTAATGGTCTCGTCTGCGCCCTCATTGGCATTTGAGGGGAAGTTCACTTTCCAACATGTGATCGACCAGGCCCAAAAATTGGCGCAACAGCCTTATCAAGACACATCAGGCAACAAGATCCCGGATTTTTTGAAAAATATAAGCTATGACCAATGGCGGGACATCCGGTTTAAGGATTCAAAAACGCTTTGGCAGAATGAGAGGGGCCCTTTTAAGATCCGGTTTTTCCATTTGGGGTTTTATTATAATCTGCCGGTGATCATCAATTATATCGACAATCGTGGCGGACATCAGTTCCTGTTTTCCCCGGATCTGTTTGATTATGGAAAGAACGATTTTAAAGGTAAGATACCTTCTGATCTGGGTTTTGCCGGGTTTCGGATCCATTATCCTATCAATATTCCTTCCTATGATGATGAAATAGCCGTTTTTCTTGGAGCTTCTTATTTTAGGGCTGTGGCGAAAGGCCAACTGTATGGTTTGTCTGCCCGGGGGCTTGCCGTTAATACAGCAACGGATGGCGGAGAGGAATTTCCTTTTTTTAGAGAGTTTTGGATCGTTAAGCCTCATCAATATGATAAAGAAATTACCATCTATGCTTTGCTGGATAGTCAAAGCGTTACCGGAGCTTATGAATTTGTCATTCAACCAGGAAAAGAAACGATGATGCGCGTCCACAGCAAGTTATTCATCCGTAAAAAGATCGAGAAATTAGGGATTGCTCCTATGACAAGTATGTATTTGTATGGCGAAAATTCAAGCATGGGTAATGGCGATTTTAGACCACAGGTACATGATTCAGACGGGGTTTTGATCTCGACCGCATGGGGGGAATGGATCTGGCGTCCTTTGGTTAACCCGAAACAGCTTTTAGTCAATACATTTAATGTGGGGACCCCGCGAGGGTTTGGGCTATTCCAACGGGAGGTGAATTTTGATCGCTATGAAGATTTGGAGTCCCGTTTTGACCTGCGACCAAGCCTTTGGGTCACACCGCAGCAAGATTGGGGAGCTGGTCATGTTGAATTGGTCCAAATCCCTTCGGATGATGAACATAATGATAATATCGTAGCATTTTGGGTCCCCCAAAAGTCGCCTGAAGCTGGAGACCAGCTGGATTTTTCTTATCATTTGGAATGGGGCCGGGCCAATGCCAAGGCTCCTTCCCTGGGGACTATTGCTGATACCCGGGTCGTACGCCAACCGGATGGAGCAAAATTCGTCATTGATTTCCTTGGTAAAGAGATTGATTCTTTTTCCTCACAACAGGATCTAAATGCCGATATAAGCATAACAGAAGGATACAGGATCTTGGAACACCAGGTATTCAAGAATGCTGTTACTGGTGGATGGAGATTGGTTTTTCAAATTCAGCTTGATAAACAAGGCCCTTTGAAGGATGTATTGCCTCAAAAACAATCAGCGGTTGGTTTACGCGCTTTTCTTAAGAATGGGTCCCACCCCGTGACAGAAACATGGGATTATGCCTTTGTACCTTGATGATGAATACTCTACAATCCCCCCCTATACACCGTTTCTCGTTGGCTTATCGGCCTTTTATTCAAAGAACGGGTCCAGCCAGATTGGCTAAAATTTTAATTTTCCGCCGCATTCTTTTTTTGATTTTGGTATTGGGCTCCACTTGGGTGGGCGGTCATATGATATCGACCATATTAAGTCAGCAAGAGGTAAGGCCTTTGAAATGGGCTATCATTTGCATATTTATCGTGCTTTTTGCGTGGATCTCGATCACTTTTTGGACAGGATTAATAGGGTTTATTATGCTAATGCGGGGTGGTGATCCATTAACGGACCCCGGGAAAAATGATCAAGATACGGATGAGATTCTTTCTAAGACCACGACTGCCATTATCGTCCCTGTTTATAATGAAGATGTACCGCGTGTTTTTGCCAGGTTGCAAGCGATGTATGAATCTTTGACGGAGATTGGCCAGCTGGAACATTTTTCTTTTTTTGTATTAAGTGATACGAATCAAGAACCTCTCTACAGGCAAGAGGAGGATGCCTGGGTAGAACTCTGCCAACGATTGGGCGGATCTGGAAGGATTTTTTACAGGCGGCGTAAGATCAGGATCCACCAAAAGAGCGGGAATATCGGCGATTTCTGCAGAAGATGGGGCACGCAATATAAGTATATGATCCCCTTGGATGCTGATAGTTTGATGAGCGGTCAGTCAATGGTGAATATGGTAAAGATCATGGAAGCCCGCAGGGATATCGGCATTCTTCAAACGGCCCCTAAAGGGGTCAATCAAGAAAGCCTCATTTCACGGATAAATCAATTTACCAGTTATGCCTACGGGCCCCTGCTCTTGGCCGGTTCTCATTTTTTGCAATTGAATGACGCCGGATTTTGGGGGCATAATGCCATCGTTCGTCTAGAACCTTTTATGAAATTTTGTGCTCTTCCTAAACTGCCAGGCTCTCCTCCATTTGGAGGGGAGATTTTAAGCCATGATTTCATCGAAGCGGCATTAATGAGAAGGGCCGGCTGGAGCGTCCGGTTAGCCTATGACCTTGAGGATAGTTATGAGGAATTGCCGCCCAATCTTTTGGAAGAATTAGAAAGGGACTGCCGCTGGTGCCGGGGAAATATCCAGCATTTACGGTTAATGTTCATGAGAGGTATTTCTTTTGGGCATCGTTTTCTTTTTTTTAATGGCAATATGTTTTATTTTTCCGCGTTCTTGTGGTTTGTGCTGTTGGTCCTCATGACTGTTTATGCCATCATCGATTATTTTCACAGGCCTCAATATTTTCCGCTACAGCACAGCCTTTTCCCTGACTGGCCGGTGCAATACCGCCTTTTATCAATGGATCTGCTGATGGTAACACTCGTGCTTTTATTTCTTCCGAAAATATTGAGCATTATTTGGATCGTTTTAACAGGTAAAGGATGCCTGTTTGGCGGGCTTCCCCGGCTGTCCTTGAGCGTTCTTTTGGAAACAATTTTTTCTATTTTTATGGCACCCATCAGGATGTTCTTTCATAGCTGGTTTGTCCTGGCAAGTTTATCAGGGGAGAAGTTTGATTGGAAAAAACAATCACGAAGCCTCAAAAAGATCACTTTTCTAGAAGCGTGCAAAGCGCATTGGTTTGGCTGCGTCATGGCCTTGATTTGGGCGATTATTGCTTTTGAGGTCAATCAAACACTGTTTTTATGGCTATCGGTCATTGTTGTCCCTTTAATTTTTGCTATACCGGTATCGATGTTCACGTCTTATCCTCAGGTGGGAAAATTCTTCAGGAAATCAGGCGTATTTTTAACTCCTGTAGAGATACATCCCCCGAAGGTAATGGTATCTATTAATTCTGTTTTAATCCCCGCTTAATTTTGGCTTTGTTATTTTATAAATTATTAAGGGAGGAGAAATAGTATGGATGATTATATTCGATGGCATGGGCATTATTGGCACATGGGTGTATTGTTCGACGTTATCGTTTCTTTAGGGGTTCTTTTTGGGATCGTGTGCTTGTATTTATGTTTTGTAAAATCTCCGAAGGGAGTTCCAATAAAACAAGATGCCGCCATTGATACATTAAAAAAAAGATACGCCGCCGGCGAGATCGGTGCTGAAGAGTTCATCAGGAAGAAAAAAGACTTGGAGTCCTAAAATACGAAGTTTTGGAAATAATTTCCCAACGACAATGATCAGCATCGAGCATTTATCACCACAGGACATTAAAGAGCGGTTTTTTTTGGCTCATCCTGATGCCTTGTTCTTTTCTGTTTTGATCGCTAAGTATTTAAGCCCTCGCATCCAACCGGTCCTCGGTCTAAATTGCATCCCATCGGCACTATTAAATAAGGAAGCCAGGCAAAAAGCTTTTGGAGTGATCGATGGCAAAGGAGTGATGGATGATCCGGAGAATGAGAAGATCGCAGAAGAAATCCATCTGCGGGTGCTGGAATTAAAAGGGGGTTTAGGGACATCTTTTAAACGAAAGGAAACGTTAAAAAGATTAACTGGCCGGGAGACACTTGCCGATAAAGGCACGGACTCTTATTTTGAAGATGTTCCAGTCGAAGGTTTTGATCCTTTCGGGAATCCCAAACATATTAATGAAAATATTCCCGTCGCAGCATTAAAGCTGCTTTATTACATTTATTTGGTCGAACATCACAAATTCCATGAAATTGAAGTCCAGGAGCTTGTCAACCCTGAAAGTCGGGGGCCCGTTGAAAAATTCTGGGACACGGTTTATTTAAGCGATCGTATTGATGATCGTATACCAGTAGAGAAGAAAAGGACTTATCGTCAGATTTTTAATTTTCCTTCTGAAAGTAGACAAGGTCTCAAAGGGCTTCGATTTGATCCGAGTTTTATCGTTCAGGGCGTTATGCCGGTCATTGATGCTCAAAGCGGTGCATACCTGGATAACGAATCCTTGCGGGCTCCAGGCGGGCATGCGGCATTTGTTGCTTTAACGATGGATGACAATGCTCTCAATAAAAAAGACCTTGGCGTTCTGCGCATCACTGTTTTTACCAATGGTGATGGTGTCAATAATATGCTGCCGCCGGCAGTTGCAGGCTGGATGGTAAAGAAAAAAGCACCCATTGTGATGGTGACAACCACCAAACAACTTTTGGATTTAAAAGGCGGCTTGATCACATTGTTGTCAAATATGGACCTGCCGTCAAAAATCCAGGAGAAATTAAATCGTTTTGAAATACTGTCCCTAGACGACATTGAAGATATACAAAATAATCTATATCCTTATTTGTTTGAGATAGCCCAGGCTAAAACAGGAGGGCAGGAGGATATTTTTAAACGCATGGGGATCACGATCGGCCAAAAAAGCGCGCAGTTTTTTAATACGAATTTACACGCTCAAAACCATAATATTCTCGATCCGTTCTTGGCTGAATTGCGAAGCATTATCGGGACCGGGAAATTTTATGAAATTATCGGGCCGGATTTGATCATCAATCCCAAGGAAAAGAAAGTTGAAGGAAAGCCGGTCAAGGTTATCCAATTAGAAGGTGCCAGCGGTTCAGCCCTGTTAGCGCTCAACAGGTTTATCCTGACCACGGCAGATCCAAAGGTTATTGCCTTAAAAGCAAGGCATGGAATTGAACGAATGGTTTATTTTGTCAATTTTGACGAAAATTTACGTACCGAAGTCTTTACACCAGAGAAGTATACCTGGGACCATTATCTTTACGCTTTTACGGACCTATTTACGGTAGATCCTGTTAAAGCCCGTTTGGTTTTTATCCCCCTTCCTGGGCGGAGTTCACTGCCGGGTTTTGATCTGGACAAACCCTACGAAGACCTGGAATACGATATCCGTGCTTTTGGCCGGCAATTGGGGGTTAAAGGATTGGATTATTTGGCCATCAGAGGTGAGGTGCGCATGGCTGATGCCATTTTAAAAGGAGGGGTATTTATCAGGAATGATTCTGATGAAATGGTGGACCTGACTGCCCGGTTGAATTTATTCCCGTCGGAGAATGGGCGGATGATTTTAGATAATGTGAGTGTGAATATCGGTCAGGACAAAAATATTTCAATAAAACCCGTCACGGATTTGATGGAAACGATAACCAATTTTGAAAAGGTAGAAAAAGGTCAGTAAAAGGTAGAAACAAGCCATGTACAATTTATTGCATATGAGTAGACTATCCACACTAAGCAAAAAATACGGTCTCTTAAGTCCCTTATATGCTAAAAACAATTTTTCCCTTCATTTTTTTGTTGCTCCTCAGCTTTGACGAGCTTTGTTTAAACCCCAGACAGCATAATTTTTTAAAGGCCTTAATAAATAAGGAGAAACTATGACCCCCGTATCAACTTTCTTGGAAAATGAAAATAAGGAAAAGGTCAACGAACAATCGACACCCGTTGTTCCTGATCATGACAATGACAATGGCAAGGTGCCTAAAAAAGACCAATTAAGAAGGATGCTTCATATTGCCAAATCCGTGCGCCAAGGTAATCTTTCCGTGCGTTTTCCTGTTGAAGAGGATGGTATCCCCAGTGAAATAGGTGAGGTCCTCAATGACATATTGGATTTGAATGAGAATATGATCAACGAATTTTCCCGGGTCAGTACCATTGTTGGTGAAGAAGGTAAGTTGACTGAGCGCGCTTCAATAGGACCGGTTAAAGGCGCTTGGGCAACGGGTATGGATTCCATTAATTCACTCATTTCTAACTTGGTCCAGCCCACCAATGAATTTGCCCGGGTCATCACGTCTGTAGCTAAAGGCGATCTGTCGCAAAAAATGCCTTTGGAAATTCAGGGACGGACTTTAAAAGGGGAATATCTACGTATCGGAACGGTTGTCAATGCCATGCTTGATCAGTTGAGCTTTTTCTCATCGGAAGTTTCCCGCGTGGCCAAGGAAGTCGGTCTGGAAGGAAAATTAGGCGGACAGGCGGATGTTAAGGGGGTATTGGGTGTTTGGAAGGATTTAACGGATAACGTCAACGTTTTGGCCGGTAACCTGACCAACCAGGTGCGTAACATCGCCAAGGTTACGACAGCTGTAGCTAAAGGCGACTTGTCACAAAAGATCACGGTCGATGCTAAAGGAGAAATTTCAGAGCTTAAAAACACGATTAACATCATGGTGGACCAACTCAACTCTTTTGCGGCGGAAGTAACCCGTGTGGCCAAGGAAGTAGGTACAGAAGGAAAACTGGGCGGCCAGGCAGACGTTAAGGGTGTATCAGGTACATGGAAGGACTTAACGGATAACGTCAACGTTTTGGCCGGTAACCTGACCAACCAGGTGCGTAACATTGCCAAGGTTACCACAGCGGTTGCTAAAGGCGATTTGTCACAAAAGATCACGGTCGATGCTAAAGGTGAAATCCTGGAGTTGAAGAATACGATCAACATCATGGTGGACCAACTCAACTCTTTTGCGGCGGAAGTAACCCGTGTGGCCAAGGAAGTAGGTACAGAAGGAAAACTGGGCGGTCAGGCAGACGTTAAGGGTGTATCAGGTACATGGAAGGACTTGACGGATAACGTCAACGTTTTGGCCGGTAACCTGACCAACCAGGTGCGCAACATCGCCAAGGTTACGACAGCTGTAGCTAAAGGCGATTTGTCACAAAAGATCATGGTCGATGCTAAAGGAGAAATTTCAGAGCTTAAAAACACGATTAACATCATGGTGGACCAACTCAACTCTTTTGCGGCGGAAGTAACCCGTGTGGCCAAGGAAGTAGGTACAGAAGGAAAACTGGGCGGCCAGGCAGACGTTAAGGGTGTATCAGGTACATGGAAAGACTTGACGGATAACGTCAACCAACTGGCTGGTAACTTAACCAACCAGGTGCGCAACATCGCCAAGGTTACGACAGCTGTAGCTAAAGGCGACTTGTCACAAAAGATCACGGTCGATGCTAAAGGTGAAATCCTGGAGTTGAAAAATACAATCAACATCATGGTGGACCAGCTCAACTCATTCGCGGCGGAAGTAACCCGTGTGGCTAAGGAAGTAGGTACAGAAGGAAAACTGGGCGGTCAGGCAGAAGTTAAGGGTGTTTCGGGTACGTGGAAGGACTTGACCGATAACGTCAACTTCATGGCTGGTAACTTAACCAACCAGGTGCGCAACATCGCCAAGGTTACGACAGCTGTAGCTAAAGGCGATTTGTCACAAAAGATCACGGTCGATGCTAAAGGTGAGATCTTGGAACTTAAAAACATGATCAATACCATGGTGGACCAACTCAACTCATTCGCGGCGGAAGTAACCCGTGTGGCCAAGGAAGTGGGTACTGGCGGTAAACTCGGCGGTCAGGCCTTCGTTAAAGGTGTCTCAGGGGTTTGGAAAGACTTGACGGATAACGTCAACGTTTTGGCCGGTAACTTAACGGACCAGGTACGTAACATCGCCAAGGTTACGACAGCTGTAGCTAAAGGCGATTTGTCACAAAAGATCACGGTCGATGCTAAAGGTGAAATCCTGGAGTTGAAGAATACGATCAACATCATGGTGGACCAACTCAACTCTTTTGCGGCGGAAGTAACCCGTGTGGCTAAGGAAGTAGGTACAGAAGGAAAACTGGGCGGTCAGGCAGACGTTAAGGGTGTATCAGGTACATGGAAGGACTTAACGGATAACGTCAACGTTTTGGCCGGTAACCTGACCAACCAGGTGCGTAACATTGCCAAGGTTACCACAGCGGTTGCTAAAGGCGATTTGTCACAAAAGATCACGGTCGATGCTAAAGGTGAGATCTTGGAACTTAAAAATACGATTAACATCATGCTCGATCAGCTCAACTCTTTTGCGGCGGAAGTAACCCGTGTGGCCAAGGAAGTAGGTACAGAAGGAAAACTGGGCGGTCAGGCAGAAGTTAAGGGTGTTTCGGGTACATGGAGAGACTTGACTGAAAACGTCAATTTCATGGCCGGTAACTTAACCAACCAGGTGCGCAACATTGCCAAGGTTACCACAGCGGTTGCTAAAGGCGATTTGTCACAAAAGATCACGGTCGATGCTAAAGGTGAGATCTTGGAATTGAAAAACATGATCAATACCATGGTGGACCAGCTCAACTCTTTTGCGGCGGAAGTAACCCGTGTGGCCAAGGAAGTGGGTACGGAAGGGAAACTGGGCGGTCAGGCAGAAGTTAAGGGTGTATCGGGTACATGGAAAGACTTGACGGATAACGTCAACTTCATGGCCGGTAACCTGACCAAACAAGTACGCGGTATCGTCCGCGTCGTGACTGCTGTTGCTAACGGGGACTTGAATCAAAAATTCGTTCTGGAAGCCAAAGGAGAAGTAGCGGCCTTGGCAGAAACCATCAATAATATGATCGACACGCTCAGCACCTTTGCGGATCAGGTAACAACCGTTGCCCGTGAGGTAGGTATCGAAGGGCAGCTCGGTGGTCAAGCTAAAGTACCCGGCGCTTCGGGGGTGTGGAAAGACTTGACGGATAACGTCAACTTCATGGCCGGTAACCTGACCAAACAAGTACGCGGTATCATTAAGGTCGTTACGGCTGTTGCTAACGGCGATCTTTCGGAAAAGTTTGTTCTGGAAGCCAAAGGTGAAGTGGCAGGTTTGGCGGAAACGATCAATAGTATGACAGACACCTTACGTACCTTCGCGGATCAAGTAACTACCGTGGCCCGCGAAGTAGGTATTGAAGGTAAGCTCGGAGGTCAAGCCAAGGTGCCTGGTGCGTCTGGTATCTGGAAAGATTTGACCGGAAACGTCAATCAGCTGGCAGGTAACCTGACATCCCAGGTGCGTGCCATCGCGGAGGTTTCCACCGCCGTTACCAAGGGTGACTTGACCCGGTCCATTACCGTCGAGGCCCAAGGTGAAGTCGCGGCCTTAAAGGATAATATCAACCAAATGATCACCAACTTAAAAGACACTACCGCCCAAAACAAAGACCAGGACTGGTTGAAAACAAACTTGGCCCGGTTTTCCAGCATGATGCAAGGCCAGAGAAACCTGACAGCTGTGGCCCAACTGATCATGTCGGAATTAACGCCCATCGTTGATGCTCAACATGGTGCATTCTTTGTGGCCATGCAGTCGGACAATGATACTACATTGACCCTCATTGCCAGCTATGCGTTTAATGAACGCAAGAATCTTTCCAGCAAATACCGGCTGAAAGAGTCTTTGGTGGGGCAATGCGCATTTGAGAAAAAACGCATTTTGATCACTAAACCGCCACAAGATTATATTTCCATCACCTCCGGTTTGGGCGAATCTACACCGCAGAACATCCTTCTTTTGCCCGTCGTATTCGAAGGTGAATTAAAAGCTGTCATCGAATTGGCATCTTTCCAGCCGTTCAGCGTCAATTACCTCAACTTCTTAGACCAGCTCATGGACAGCGTCGGTGTCATCTTGAACATGATCTCCTCTACCATGAGAACAGAGGAGCTTCTGCAAGAGGTCAAACGCTCCAACTCGGAATTGGAAAACCAGGCCAAGGAACTTGAAGATAAAGCCAAGCTCCTCGAGCTCAAGAACAAAGAAGTTGAGATGGCGAGCTTGTCCCTGGAGGAAAAGGCTGAACAGCTGTCTTTGATCTCCAAATATAAATCAGAATTCCTGGCCAACATGTCCCATGAGCTGCGCACTCCTTTAAACAGTTTGCTCATCCTTTCCAAGGCCTTGTCTGAAAATAAGGATAATAATCTGACAACCGATCAGATCAAGTATGCTTCCACCGTCCATTCGACGGGCCAGGACCTCTTGACCCTGATCAATGAGATCCTTGATCTCTCCAAGGTGGAAGCTGGTAAAATGTCCATTGAACCACAGGAAATCCAGCTGCCGCAGATCTTTGAGTACCTGGAACATAACTTCCGGCCGTTGGCAGAGCATAAGAACCTCGCTTTTGTCATCAATGCCAATGAAAATCTTCCTAAAACGGTGTTTACAGATAACAGCCGTCTGCAGCAAATCCTTAAGAACCTGTTGTCCAATGCCCTTAAGTTCACGGAAAGGGGCGAAGTTACTATGGATATCAGGATCGTGGAAAAAGGAAAGAGATTCGGCAATGAAACATTGGATAAAAGTCCTTCGGTCGTGGCCTTTGCCGTCAGAGATACCGGTATTGGCATTCCTGCCGATAAGCAAAATATTATCTTTGAGGCATTTCAACAAGCTGATGGGACAACCAGCCGTAAGTATGGTGGTACCGGCTTAGGGCTTACCATCAGCCGTGAAATCGCCCGATTGCTCGGAGGCATGATCAAGGTCGAAAGCGCTCCGGGAATGGGAAGTACTTTTACGCTTTATCTGCCGGAAAAATATATCGGAGCAGAAACTGTAAGCAAGGGCAATGGCGACATCAGAGAAATTTCCCATCCATCACTGCCTAAGAATGCCGATTTTAAGGGCAAGAAAATCCTCATTGTTGACGATGATATGAGGAACATCTATGCCATGACAAGCGTTCTTGAGCCTTGGGGCATGATCGTCAGCCATGCGGATAACGGTAAAAACGGGCTTCGCCGTCTGAAAGAGAAGCCTGATACGGACCTGATCTTGATGGACATCATGATGCCGGAAATGAACGGTTTCGATGCCATTAAGATGATCCGTAAAATATCAAAATTCGAGTCCCTGCCCATCATTGCTTTAACAGCCAAGGCGATGAAGGGAGACCGTGAACAATGTTTGGAAGCGGGAGCTTCTGATTATATTACTAAACCTGTAGATACAGACCGTCTGCTTGCGGTGATGTATTCATGGTTGACTAAATAATGATGGATACTATGGCAACGCAAGAGCTTTTTACGGCTACCAGGGCTAACATCCTGGTAGTCGATGACCGACCGGATGGTTTGCTTGCCCTGGAAGCTG